>CERW01077041.1_pt1 | contig 18679 bp, 16 predicted proteins | sample 530751 | NCBI WGS metagenome assembly CERW01 (sample SAMEA2620929, study PRJEB7988) | marine metagenome | biome: marine biome (ENVO:00000447); feature: surface water layer (ENVO:00002042); material: "saline water (ENVO:00002010), including plankton (ENVO:xxxxxxxx)" | depth 5 m | reverse complement strand
GTAGATAAAGTAGTCTTATCGATTAGCGCTCTAATGGTTTCAGAGCGATCAAAGGCTGAAATTCCAGTTGTTGTATTTTTATTTGCATCTACACTAATTGTAAAGTTTGTTTCGTGAAGGCTCGAATTCTTTCTTTCCATAGGCTCAAGATTTAAATCTTTTGCTCTTTCATTTTGAATGGAAACGCATATTAAACCGCGACCTTCAGTTGCCATAAAATTAACAAGATCAGGTGTGCAAAGTTCGGACGCTGCGACAAGATCGCCCTCGTTTTCTCTATCCTCATTATCAACAACTATAATACATTTCCCATTTCTAATGTCTTCAAGAGCTAAATCAACAGAATCAAATTTCATTTTTTATCCATTAAGTTTTCAACATACTTGGAAATGATATCAACCTCTAGATTAACGATATCACCAACACTGCTTTGTTTCCAATTTGTATTTTCAATGGTATGAGGTATGACTGCCACTGAGAACTCTTTTTCATTTATAGAAGCTATAGTCAAACTTATCCCATCAAGACATATAGATCCTTTTTCTACAATGTATTTTTTATATAAATCTGGTAATGAAAATGAAAATATAGCTGATTTATTTGCCATTTTGATATCACTAATCTTTGATGTACAGTCAACATGGCCTTGGACAAAATGGCCCCCAATTCTTGTTGATGGTAATAGAGCTCTTTCAAGGTTTATAGCTGCATTATTTTTCCAATTTTTTGCATTAGTTCGACTTAGAGTTTCTTCAACTAGTTGTACCGTAAATTTTTCTTTTTGAATATTGATTACTGTTAAACAAATACCCGAACAAGAAACACTATCATCTACCTTTAATCCATCTAATATTTTTTTTGCCCTGATGCTTATTTCAAGACCATCAAGATTTCTATTTATTTGATCAATAGCCCCTACTTCTTCAACAAGTCCCGTAAACATTATTTAGCCTTTTTATTAAAGTATGTAATTTTAATATCGTTGTCAAAATTTTCATGTTTTGCAATTTCTAAATTTAAGGAATCGTGTATTTTTTTCTTAGTGTTATATATAGATTTTCCTTTTCCAATTAATTTTGGAGCATAGTAAACATGCATTTCATCAAAGACTCCGTGGTCAATGAAAGATGTAAAAGTTCTAGCGCCACCTTCAACAATAACAGACTGAATATTTAAAGAGTGAAGCTTTTTAAGGACTGTTTGAATATTGTCTTCTGGATTTTTTGCAGATAGCTCATTGGTTAAATGTATTGAATTTTTATTGAGTGCTCGATAATTATCTTTGATTTTTTTTGATGGATCTAAAATTACTATTCTTGGATCAGGTCCAATATTATGCGATGTCAAAGATGGGTTATCAGCTTCAATGGTTTTTCTACCAACTAAAATAGCATCACAAGTAGATCTTAATAGGTGAGCTGAATGCCTAGATTTCTTTGAGGTGATCCATTTTGAATGCCCATTAACTTCTGATATATAACCATCTAATGTTGATGCGTATTTTAAAATAACATAAGGTCTTTTTTTATCATGAAAGGTAAAGAACCTCTTGTTAATAAATTTTGCTTCATCTTCACATATATTAAAATCTACTTTTAGCCCTTTTTCGATTAGAGCTTTAAGCCCTTCATTTATTATTGGATTTGGATCTTTTGAGGCTATAACAATTCGTTTAAACTTTTGAGAATCAATTAATTCTGTGCATGGCGGCGTCTTGCCTTGATGATTGCAAGGCTCTAGCGTTACGTACATTGTTGCTTTATCTAACGTAATGTTGCAATTATTTATTGCTTCTACTTCAGCGTGAGGACCTCCAAATTTATTATGGTATCCACTTGATACAATCTCACCATTTTGAACAATGATACAACCTACCTTTGGATTTGGATAAACTATATCTGTAGCTTTTTTAGCTTCATCTATAGCAATATTCATGAAAAATTTGTCTTGGTTCATTTTAATGTCAATGGATTAAAAGAGCGGCATACTTAAAACTGTTTGAACGAAATCTCGCTTTCCCTCCAGAATAACTTTTGAATTAGCAACAGCTTTAAAATAATAAACATCACTATTTGAGTTTATGATGAATCCCATTAATCCAGCTTCGTCCATAGGTTCGCTTTGACCCATTCCCCCATTAAATGAACCAGATGTTTGAACAAAAGTTAATTGGCTACCACGAATATCCATACTTTCAGACCGCTCTTCAAGATCTTCTACTTTATCTCCGCTAAATTGACCAAACCATCGATCAATATTTTGTTTTTCGTTTCCGCCGATATTTTTAAAGACAATCACGTTATAAAACCCGCTTGAAGTTTCTACTTTATATTCCGCTAAACGCATTGATGATTTTGGGGTAATTCGAGCCCAGTTTGAAGGAACCGAATCTAGGGGATCAGAGCTAGTGGAAGGGTTTGACGCAAAAAGTTTGTCTGCGGTAGTTGGTTGTTGGGTGCTAACATATCTTTCTTGATAGCTATCAATCATGACAAGCATGATTATACCTGTAAAAACAATAAATGTATAAATTTGTATTTTAAAGTTACTCATCAATAATTACTCATATATTATGTGTTTAATTTATGAAAGCTTTATCCTATGGCTCACTAAAATTGTTTCAACAGAAAGCCGAGTCTTAAGGTCCAAAAGAATGTACGTATCCAGTTTAAACGTATGAGTTTTAAAATAGTATCGCGATTATATTTCTTTGATAGCTCAGAATGGAATTTTGAAAAAAATAAAGCTGTTATAAGCCATATTAATATCAATAAGCCAAAAGAAGCGGAGAAATAAAAGTTTATCATATTATTATAAAGAAGTATATATAGGCCAGTAAATAACTCCAGCAACATAATAGGGATTATTAAATACGAGATGTTCTTCATGTGAAAGATCTGAAATTCAGTGTAGTGTTTTTTATCTACAAATAAGAAAGTTGGATAGTGAAGAATTTGGATTATCCAAATGATTGAAACCATCATAGCTGTTGCTATTAGATGAATTAGCTCAAGGGTTGATATATTTATCATCATATTTATTTAAATTGTGCAATATAACTTATAAAATTTATAACAATTTCAATGAAACAGAATTACGATATTATTATAGTTGGAGCTGGAATGGCAGGTCTCGCTTGTGCGCAAAAGTGCAGCGAAAGCAATCAAGATTTCTTGTTAATTGAGAAATCAGATAGAATAGGAGGCCGTGTGGGCTCATTGAAGAATGACGGATTTGTATTTGATATTGGGTTTCAGGTATATAATACCGCATATGAAGTAACTAACAAATTGCTTAGAAATAAGTTGGATGATTTTTTGCCTTTTTTACCGGGAGCAAAAATTATCTCTGGAAAAAATAGTACAATTATAAGTGATCCAATGAGAAATTTTTCTAAAGTATTCCATACAATTTTTTCTAGCGCAGGATCATTTAAGGATAAAATAAAAATATTAACCCTGAAATACCAACTGTCCAATTATAGTATAGATTTTGATGAAAATATAGACATGAGTACTGTTGATTTTTTAAAACAGTATGGCTTTAGCGATAAAATAATTAACAATTTTTTCTACCCTTTTTTTTCTGGTATTTTTTTGGAAGACAAACTCGATACATCGTCAAAATTTTTTAAGTACGTTTTTTCAAACTTTAATAAAGGTTTAGCCGTCATTCCAAAAGACGGTATGCAAGAAATTCCGGATAAAATTTTTTCAAACGCTCGCCCTGATTTTTTACCAAGCACAGAGGTAATTAAAATATTACCCAAAAATAATCTCCAACTGAATAATGGAGATATAATTTCATTTAAAAAACTCGTTTTAACTAATGAGAGCTGTGGCCTTGTTAATCAATATGATATTAAGTATAATAGCGTGACAACCGTTTATGTATCAACCGAACTTAGTTTTAGAGACTCAAGATATATTCATCTTTTTCCACAAGATGAAATAATAAATAACGTCGCTTTTGTATCCTCCGTTTCTCCAGGCTATGCTCCATTAAATAAAACATTAATTTCAATTTCAATTATCGCAAAAGGTCAGCAAGCAGAACTGGAGCAAACCATAAAACAAAAAATGTCAGCTTACTTTGGAGGAGTATCAAGCGATTACACTATAGAGAAAATTTTAAAAACAAAAAAAGCTACAATTAATCAAGCGCCTGGTTTTTTTCAACCAAAGACCAGCGGATTAGATAGTGTTATCCTTGCCGGTGATCATGTCACAAATGGAAGCATTGAGGGTGCAGTGATTTCCGGAATTAAAGCATATGAGTGTACAGTAAAATAAAGATATATTCTAAAAAACATTCAATCATAAATAACAAAAACTAATTTAAGTCAATAGCTATGAATCTTAAGTCCCACATTTTTTTTCTATTTTTTATTTTCACCGCCTGTCAAAACAATAATCAATATGATCACGATTATCTTAATAATAAATACGGTGTTTATATTTCTAAGCTTGATGATAAAGAAGTTAGTGTTCAGCTAGGAAATGGGTTAAAGCCTATCGCGCTCAAAGATAATATAGACGCAATTGGTTTTGCTAATACAGCTGGTTCTATTGCGCTAAAACAAAACTTTCCTAATAAAAATGCATTTCTTGTTCAAAAACTCTTAGATAAAGGTTTTTTCATTCAAGGTAAAACAAATTTATCCGAGTGGGCAAATTTCAGATCAACCTCTTCAACAAGCGGATGGTCTTCTATGGGTGGACAAACACTTAATCCTTATGGTTTAAATAGAAATCCTTGCGGTTCAAGCTCTGGCTCAGCAGTTGCAGTTGCGCTTGGCATGGTAGAAGTTGCAATAGGAACAGAGACTAATGGGTCAATAAGTTGCCCTTCCTCAGTCAATGGTGTCGTAGGAATTAAGCCCACTGTTGGACTTGTTAGTCGATCTGGAATAATTCCAATTTCTAATACTCAAGATACAGCTGGCCCCATGGCTCTAACTGTTCAAAAAGCTGCAGAAATCTTAGAAGTTATTGCTGGTATTGATGCAGATGACATTGCAACAACTAAGATCCCTAGCGGAATGAATCTCTCGTTCTCAAAAAATCTCGATAAAAATGCAATCAATGGAAAAAGGTTTGGTTTGTTATCAGCAGGGAATGATGATGAGGAAGGGAGAATTCTTCATTCAAAAATGAAAAAAATCATTGAAAAATTGGGTGGTAAATTAATTGTTTTTGAAGATGAAAGAACTTACCCAGGAAAAGATGAATTTTTTGTTTTGAAGTATGAGTTTAGACAAGGCCTTGAAAGCTATCTCGGCTCAAGAGACTTAAAATTTAAAACCCTAAAAGATTTAATAGATTTTAATGAAAGCAATAAAGGTGTAGTGCAAAAGTATTTTGATCAAAGCATATTTATTATGAGCGATTCTACCCAAGGGCTTACTAGGGAATACGATAAATCGCTTGATGTTGTTTTAAAGTCGCGAGAGGGCATAGATAAAATCCTTAAAGATTATAATCTCGATGCGCTTGTTGGTCTATCGAGAGGACCTGCCTGGGAAGTTAATTATAATGGTGGTGACAGATCTGCAATTTCAAAACAAAAATCATGGTCATCGGGAAGTTTTGCAGCAATGGCAGGGTATCCTAATATTATTATTCCATTAGGAATGGTAAACAACTTACCTGTTGGCATGTCATTTATTGGAACAGCTTGGAGCGATAAAAAACTGATAGATTATGCTTATGCTTTTGAGCAAGAAAACAATTTTTTACCACGCCCAAAGTTTTTAAAAAATCCAAGATGATTAAACTCTTAATTGTCATTTCATTAATTTTTACAACATGCAATCAGTCAAATCCACGCTATGAATATATTGAAAAAGATAATGCGTTCAGAAAAAAAATAGGCAAGAAAAATTTTGTTAAAACACAACACGGTTTTACATATTTTGAAAGTCAAAATATTACTAGCGATGAAATCTTAGTATTTATTCATGGATTTTCAGTCCCGTCTTATATTTGGGACGAAACCTATTACGAAGCCGCAAACCGAGGTTTGGGGATAGTGCGACTTGATCTCTACGGTAGAGGTTTCTCTTCAAATCCAGATGTTACTTACAATGACTTATTATACGCTGATCAAGTAGTTGATTTATTAGAATCGTTGAGGATAACAAAAAAAGTGAATTTTATAGGCCTTTCAAATGGCGGTCGAGTAATATCAAGAATTGCGACTAAATACCCACGAATAGTAAAGCGTCTAATTTATGTTGCACCAGGCGGATTCCATGATACGAAGACAGAGCCTGATCCTACACCAGTATCAGATACAGAAATAGATGAATTTATTAATAAAAACTACAGCGATATCGCCAAGGGGCAGTTAGCGGATTTTAAATATCCTGAGCGTTTTTCTGGATGGGACACAAAGTACGAAGAGTTGTTGAAATATAAGGGATTTGCAAGAGCATTATTATCAACTAGTAGAAACAATTTTTTGCTTGATGACATAAATCGAGAAATTGGTAAAACAGGATTACCGCACTATGCCATATGGGGTGATTCAGATATTGTTCTTCCATTAGGGGAGGTTAAGAATAAGCTAATGAAGCTAATGCCAAAATTAAAATTATTTGTAATTGAAGACTCAGGTCACCTTCCACATAAAGAGCAAATTGCGCAATTCAATGCAGTTTTTTTTAATAAAATATTTAATTTACTTCAAAAAGATGTTACTTCATCCGAAGCTCTTAATATGTACGAGTCAGAGGAAAATATTTTTTTAGACGTTAGAACAAACGCCGAACATATTCAATCGTTCATACCAAATTCAATTTTAATTCCCTTAAATGAATTACCGTATAAAATAGATGAATTAGAAAAATTCAGATCAAAAAACATTGTTGTTTATTGTAGAGTGGGAAACCGATCAGAATTTGCTACAAAGCTTTTACTTGATGAGGGATATCGAGCAACAAATCTCCTCGGGGGTATAGTTGGCTGGACAGGACCGGTGAAACCTTAAGAAGCAAAATGGAAAAATTTCTCAAAAAAGATATTGAGCTTATGGAGCCAGAGCATAAATACATTCTAAAATCTGATCCAAATTTAAATTTTACTAGTGTTACTTCAATCACTTCGCAATACTTTGCCCCTTTTGAAAAAGAAACTATAGCTAAAAGATTAGTTGAAACAAATATGAAGTATATGGGCATGACCTCAGAAGAGCTGATTGCTACGTGGGACGAAGCACGTGATTTTGGAACTCTAGTCCACAATAACATCGAATCTTATATAAACAAGGAAACTTATAAAGATATTTCTGAGGTTAAGCACGCAATTAAATGGATGAATAAATTTAAAAATTTATCGGAATTTATTTTTTATCCAGAAGTAATAGTCTACAGTAAGGAATTGGAGATTGCCGGTTCGATTGATGTTCTGGCTAAAGATACCAAAAGCAATACCTATATTATTATAGATTGGAAAACATCAAAATCTATTAGCAAGTCTTCTTATGGTGGTAAGAAAGGAACGCACCCAATTACTAGCCACCTTATGGATTGTAAATACGTTCATTATTCAATGCAGTTATCATTGTATAGATATTTAATTGAAGAGTTCTATGATATAAAAATATCCAACTTACTGATCGCCCATTTAAATGGGAGTGAATGCAAGCCAATCGTAGCAGATTATTATCAAAAAGAGGTTACAGATATGATAAATGAACACAGGAAAACTATAAATAGCATCAATTAATGCTGTTTATAGTAAAATTTTGTAAATTGAGCCATGATTAAAAAATCCTTCACTCTTTTGCTTATGACGGGAATGTTCTTTGCGCAATCTGAAACAAAAACAACCGAAAAAGATACCCTTAGGTATGTTTTTGAGCCTGATTCGCTTATATTAAAAGTTGGTGAAACTGGAGTTGTCACTATAAAGCTTGTTGATTCTAAGGGAAACCTTTCGAATAATCCTTTTTTAATTTATGGCCAACCAAGAAGATCGCTTAAAACTTTTCCACGAATAAGCGATTCTACCGGATTTGCTAAAGTCACCGTTCAACCTTTTAAGTCGGGCAAGTTAAAACTACGAACCAGGAGTATTACCGTAAAAAGAATAGATCGACAATATGGGTCTATAAGTGTCGATGTGCCAGATCCAAAAATTGAAAGAGTAGAAATCATCAACTTAAAAAAAGAGCTATATGAAAATGCTTCTTTTGAGATAAAAGCTAAGGTTTTTGATGAAGCAAATTTAACTAGAATAGATCAAAAGGTTATTTTTACTTCAACAAACGATAAAGTAATTAGCATTAATCAAATTGGCATTTTAACTACGCATAAGCCTGGTAAGGCATCAGTGATTGCTACTGTTGGAGAAATCTCAAAAAAATACAACATTAAGGTCTTAAGAAATTCGATATCTGAATTATCATTTGAAGTAAGTAATAAAAAAATAAGAACTGGAGATGTTGAACAGTTAGTCGCTAAGGCTTTTGATAAAAGAGGTAGATTGATTAAAAAAGCTCCAATAAGTTTTTCATATACTGGCAAGGTCGAATACGGTAGGGGTTTACCCGCATCTGCTCAGATCACAAGCGATGGACGTTTTGTAGCTGAGACCGCCGGGATGTATACTGTTTCTGCATCTTCCAATGGTCTAACTAGCTCGCGAATAATCGAAGTTGTCCAGAGAGATGTTGGTATGGATGTTGAGCTTATTGGTTTCGGGCTTATTTCAAACGTATACACCTCCGACCTCTGGATCTGGCCTGGTATCGGTAAGCATAAAGGTAAAGACTTTGCTGTAACCGGCACATGGGGATCAAACGGTGAAGCCTATTTTTGGGACGTCACCGATCCAGCCAATATGAAGATCATTGACACGGTCACAGTAGACGCACGTACCGTTAACGATGTTAAGATATCAGAAGATGGCCGCGTTGGTGTTATGACCCGTGAAGGTGCCTCTGACCGTAAGAATGGTTTTGTTATTTTAGATGTATCTGACCCCTATAACGTTACTATAAGCGCTGCCTACAACGATGATATGACTGGTGGAGTACACAATGCTTTTATCTATGAGAACCATATATACGCGGTGAACAACGGACGCAAGTATGACATTATTAATATAGACAACCCTAAAAAACCATTCAGGGTAGGTGTCTATGAACTGGACAGCCCAGGGCACAGCATACATGATGTATGGATTGAAGACGGTATTGCTTATTCATCAAATTGGGCGGACGGAGTACATGCCGTTGATATTGGAGGATTAAAATTTGACGAAAAAAATAGATCTGGTAAACAATTCAACCCGCTTCTAGCTAAGGCAGGAAAAGGTAGCCCTTCAAATCCAATTCATATTGCAGATCTAAAAGACCCCAATGGACATAATCACGCAGCATTTCCTTTTAAAAGTCAGTCAACTGATAAATTTTATATCGTTGGAGGCGATGAATGGTTTCCATGGCGATATCCAGGAAAACCAAGACCATATCAACCTAGAGGAGGGTTTCATTTTTTAGATTTTACGAATATTGAAAACCCTAAAGAAGAAGCTGTTTATACTATAACTGAAGCAGGATCACATAATCATTGGATACAAGGCGATACATTGATCGCAGCATATTATAACGCTGGATTACGAATCATAGATATTTCAGGCGATCTTCTTGGAGATCTATACAGACAAAGTAGGGAGATTGCGTTTTATATGTCAAGCCATCCAGAGGGCCGCATTCCCAACTCTACAAATGTTTGGGGTGCAATCCCATATAAAGGGTACATTTACTTTACAGATATGTATAGTGGACTATATTGCGTCAAGCTTGTTAATAAATAATAAATAAATCACTTATTTTAGGCTTATGAAAAAAATCATCCTTTTCTTTTTATTCGTTTTTTCAGTTTCTTTTTCACAGAATAACAAAATAACAGAGAATGACCTAGTAAACGTAAAATGGAAAATGAAAAGATATATCACTGATGGATTAAATATACCCATTGAGCGCAGCAGGAGAAAAGACTATCAGATTTTTATGCCAAATAACAAAAGAGAAGAAATGCAATTTGGAAAAAAATATGAGAATCTTAATTGGGAGTATTTGCCATTTGGTGAATTCATAATGATGTACTCAGAGAAAAAAGACATTTATATCCCAGCGAGGATTACAGAATTCAAAAAAAATGAAGAGCTCAGGCTTACAATTTTCGACATTAACTCTAGCAAGTTAATCACTATAATTTACGAGGCAAATTAGAATGACAATTCAGAATTACTTTAAAAATATAATAGCTATTTGTTTTGTTATGGTAGTTATCGGTTGTGATACCGCTATAGATTACCCAGAGACAAATAAAATTTCTCATTCTGACTTTTATCATGGTATTGAAATTTCAGATCCTTACAGATGGCTTGAGGATGATATGTCTGATGAAACCGGTGAATGGGTGGCAGCTCAAAATAAGGTAACATCAAAATTTTTAAAAAAAATAGGATTTAGAAAAAAATTAGAACGAAGAATTAAAAAATTGAACGATTATGAAAAAGTTGGCGCACCTTTTAAAGAAGGAGATTACGAATATTTTTATAAAAATTCTGGTCTTCAGAATCATTCAGTCGTTTATAGGACACGTATTGGTTCTAGTCAAAATCCAGAAGTCTTCATAGATCCAAATACTTTTTCAGAAGATGGAACTGTTGCTCTGCGCGGTTTGTCATTTACAAAAGATGGATCACTATTGGCATACATGATAACGGAAGGTGGATCTGATTGGCGAAAGATTATTGTAATGAATACCGATACGAAAGAAATTATAGGAGACACTTTAAAAAATGTAAAATTTAGCGGCCTTTCGTGGAAGAAAAATAATGGCTTTTTTTACAGTAGCTACGATAACCCTGCGGAAGAAAATAAAAGCGAATTATCCGCAAAAACACAATATCACAAATTATATTATCACAAGCTTAATACTTTACAATCAGAAGATCAGTTGGTGTATGGCGGTGATAAGCAGCCTAATAGATATGTAAGTGGCGGAGTTACTGAAGACCAAAGATATCTTATTATTTATGCGGGTCAAAATACAAGTGGTAGACAATTATATATTAAAGACCTTGAGATGCTTAATTCTAAACCCGTAAAGATACAGGGTGATTATTTTGCTACAGCAAATGTTCTTCACAACAAAAAAAGAAAATTTTATCTTTATACGAATATAGATGCACCTAATGGGCGCATAGTATCTGTAAATCTTTCTAAGCCCAATATTTGGAAAGATATTGTTGCTGAAACAGAAAATGTAATGTTTGCAAGCTCTGGTGGAGGAGATTTATTTGTTCGTTATTTAGTCGATGCTAAATCGCAAGTCATGCAATACAGTCTTAGTGGGGAAATTATTCGCGAAATAAACCTTCCTTCAATTGGATCTGCATATGGCTTTAATGCCAAAGTGGATGATAAAGATTTATACTATTCATTTAGCTCTTACACCTACCCATCAACTATTTTTAATTATAATATTGACTCTGGTGAGTCAAAGCTCTATCGCCAACCTGAAATAGACTTTGTTCCGACCGACTATATAACAGAGCAGGCTTTTTATAAAAGCAAGGACGGGACAACAGTGCCCATGTTTATTACATCTAAAAAGGGCGTTGAAAAAAATGGTACCAATCCAACAATACTTTATGGTTATGGCGGATTTAACATAAGCCTTACTCCGGGTTTTAATCCAACGAATATAGCGTGGCTTGAAAACGGAGGAATTTATGTAGTAGCTAATATCAGAGGTGGGGGAGAATATGGCAAGAAGTGGCATAAGGCCGGAACTCAAATGAACAAACAAAACGTTTTTGATGATTTTATTGCAGCAGCAGAATATCTAATCTCTGAGAAATATACATCTAGCGATTATTTAGCAATTAGAGGCGGTTCAAATGGTGGATTGCTAGTAGGGGCAGTAATGATTCAGAGACCCGACCTTTTCAAGGTTGCTATTCCAGCTGTAGGTGTATTAGACATGTTAAGGTATCATGAGTTTACTGCAGGCGCTGGATGGTCTGATGACTATGGAACTGCTGCTGATTCACCTGAAATGTTCAAATACTTGCTCAATTACTCACCCGTTCATGCCCTAAAACCTGAAACTAATTATCCTGCAACGCTTGTAACTACCGCAGATCATGATGATAGAGTTGTACCTGCACACTCATTCAAATTTGCAGCAAGACTTCAAGAGTTTCAAGAAGGTGAATCACCAGTTTTGATAAGAATTCAAACAAGAGGCGGCCATGGTAGTGTATCTATGGATCAACGCATGGAATTATACGCTGATGTATTTTCATTCATCTGGTATAATATGGGTGTAAAGCCAAATATTTAATTTTTTTGATATTACTAAGGAGTAATAATGCTAAAATCACCTCCAAGAATTAAGTTTGGCTGGCTTAGAGCAACTCTTTTTTTCATTACATCAGTAACAACTTCTCAGATTTTTGCTGGAATAGGCTTGGTGTTGGTATTGGTAGCTGCAGGTTTTGATATGAATGCTATTTCAAACCAAGAAGAGATAGCAAGTATCGTAAATAATATTAACTTTTTGCTACCATTAAAAGTGATTGAATTTTTATCTGTAATATTATGTGTTTGGTTATTTATTCGATTTGTTGATCGTAAATCTATAAAATCTATTGGACTCAGCTTTAATGGATTTAAAAATGACCTGTATCTAGGTTTAGGTTTAGGTGCTGGGCTGATTGCAATTGGATTTCTTATCTTATTTATTCTTGGATATTTAACCATCGATGGATTTTCATTTCCGCTAGGAAGTATTCTTTTATATTTTATGCTTTTTGTAATTGTATCGCTACATGAAGAAATAATGATGAGAGGATATATTTTAAACAATTTGATGCAGTCCATGAATAGGTATGTTGCTTTATCCCTTTCATCGCTTGTTTTTATGACTATTCATCTTTTAAATCCAAACGTTAGCTTCCTTTCAGTTGTCAATTTGTTTCTTGCTGGTATTGTGCTAGGTATTTATTATTTACATAAATCAAATTTATGGCTGCCAATTGGAATGCATTTGACGTGGAATTTTTTTCAGGGTCCAATCTTTGGCTTTGAGGTAAGCGGTATAGAAACTAAAAGCATTATTAATCAGTCTATACGTGGGAATGAGTTTATTACTGGAGGATCATTTGGCTTTGAAGGTTCTATATTAGCTACAATTTTAATTTTGATTATGATAGTATATTTAGATAGAAAGTATAAATAGATTTATGAAGAAATACCTACTTACAATAACTATATTTTTCGAATTAGTTTTTGGACAACATGCTCATAGCCACTCAAACAGAAAAATTTCATTTCCTGATATTAAAGGATTTAAAACACTGAGCTGTGATTTACATACGCATACAGTTTTTTCTGATGGTAGCGTATGGCCAAGTATTCGAGTTGCTGAAGCTAAAAAAGACGGACTTGATGCTATTGCCGTGACCGAGCATATTGAATATCAATCCTATAAAGATGACATTCCAAATCCAGATAGAAATAGAAGCTATGATTTAACTAAAAAATATGCTGAAAAAAGTGAATTGATTGTTATTGCTGGTACAGAGATAACTAAGAGCATGCCCCCTGGTCATGCAAATGCAATCTTCGTAAAAGATGTTAATAAAATAATGAATGATGATTATATGAAATCATATCTAGCAGCACGTAAACAAGGAGCCTTTGTCTTTTGGAATCACCCTCATTGGATAGGCCAACGAAAAGATGCATCTGTAAAAATCTATGATGAAGTAAAACAATTAATTGATAAAAATCTTTTACATGGAATTGAAGTAACCAACGAAAGAACATATTCTGATCAGGCAATCCAAACAGCATTAGATCATGATCTCACTATGATTGGCACTTCTGATGTACATGATTTAATTGATTGGGATTATAATATTCCGCAGGGTGGTCACAGACCAGTAACATTAGTTTTTTCAAAAAGAAAAAACCTAAAAGATCTTAAACGATCTCTTTTTCAAGGTAGAACAGTCGTGTGGTATAATAACCTTTTGATAGGAAAAAATGAATGGGTATCACCATTAATAGATGCATCTTTAGTTATAGATTCCGTAGGGTTCTATAAGAATTATGAATTAGGAATAGTTAAAATTAAAAATACTTCTGATGCTCGTTTTATCTTAAAGAATATTACAGAATATGATTTTTATCAGGATAGCGACCTTATTGAAATTCAACCTCATTCAGTTAAGCAGCTTTCAGTAGTATCTGGAAAAAACATATCAGATTTTGACCTTGAGTTCGAAGTTCTTAATGCAGTTATAGCTCCAAGCACGCACCCGGTAAAAATCTTTAAAATAAGAAACGTAAGTAATGTTGAGCTAAAAAAAGTAAAGTTTTAGCTATTTTAAAGTTAAAATTTTTTTTAAGACATAGATGAACATTGAAATTGTAAAAAGATCTAGTAGCTATATTAATGGATCATGGGTTCTTTCGAATGAAAAGATTTTTTTAAAGAATCCTGCAGCACCAAAGAAAAACATTAAAGAAATTTGTTTTGCATCACCCCAAAACGCAAAGGACTCTATTGTATCTGCAAAGAGCGCTTTCAGTTTCTGGAGCGCAACTTCGGTAGATAAAAGAATTAAATTGCTTAAGATTCTGATGGGTGCTATAGAAGAAAATAAAAAAATCCTTTCTCAACTCATTACGCTGGAAAACGGAAAAACGATTAAAGAATCAGAGGGAGAAGTTGTCGCAGCAATACAAGAGGGTAATTACCAGATTGATTTTTTAAGTCGCGGTCTTTACGAGAATATTGATAATAAAAAACTACTTTATGTTCCTCTAGGGGTTGCATTGCTAATCACGCCCTGGAACTTTCCTTTATCAACAGTAATCAGAAAAATGATTCCTGCCTTAGCATGCGGTAATTGCGTTGTTTTGAAACCTTCTGAATTTTCTTCTTTAACATCAATTTTTTTATTTGAACTTATTGACAGTATTAAATTTCCTAATGGTGTAGCTAATCTTGTTTTGGGCGAAGGAAGCGTCATCGGTCCATCGCTGTTAGATCTATCAGTTTTAAAAATCGTTTCTTTTACTGGATCGACAGATACTGGAGAATTTATTCAAAAAAGTATTGCTTCTAGCGATGTTAGATACCAAGCTGAAATGGGTGGATCTAATGCCCTAGTAATATGGAAAGATGCTGATATTGAAAAAGCAGTTGATGCTGTAATAGCTAGTGGAATGGCATGCGCTGGTCAATGGTGTACAGGTATAAGTAAGCTGGTGATACATGAAGAAATTTATGACGATACTATTAATCTTTTAGTTAAAACTGTTAAAAATATTAAAGTTGGTGATGGAAATTTAGAATCTACAGATATGGGCCCTCTAAATAACTCGCACCAGCTTAGTAAAATGAAAAATTATATTGTGCGCGCTATAAACCAAGGTGCTAAAATTTTAATTGGTGGAAAACCAATTAAAATAGATAAAGACGATGGTTACTTTTTTTCACCAACTCTACTTGAGGGTGTAAACGAAAAAATGAAAGTAGCCACTGAGGAAATCTTTGGTCCAATAATCAATATTTATAAAACTGATAATATTAATTCTGCTATTAGATTTTCAAACAATGGTAAATATGGATTATCATTTTCTATTTATACGGCAGATGATAAAGTCGCTGATACGTTTATTGAAAATATTGATGCGAGCTTATGTCATATCAATCTTCCTTCACCTTATAGAGAGGTGGATATGCCTTTTACTGGTTGGAAAAAATCGGGTAGCGGTATTCCAGAATCAGGACGTTTTGCAAGAGATGTCTTCACAAAACCTAAAGTGGTGTATAGTAATAAGTCTAGTTAATTATTATTGGCTTTAAGTGTTTAGGAATAATAACACTGGTTTTAGGAGAAACTTTATTGACGTCATCTACAAAAGGCAATGCTTTTGATTCTAATGCTTTTTCTTGAGAGGTCTCATATGTTACTCTAAAATCATCCCAGTGTGTTGGTATAACAAATTTTGGAAATCCTGTTAATCTGAGTAACCTTTCTGTATAGTTAAAAATTTCGTTCCTTGAGTTTGCTGATCCTGCTAACAAAATATCAGGTCTAAGCCCTTTAATTTCATTTTCAATAAAATTCATAGAACCCATTGTTAAAATATTGTGATCTTTAAATCTAAAATAGAACATTAAAGATCCACCTTCAACATAATCCTTAATTTGAAGAGGTACTTTGATTTCTTGGGGTATTGACTCTGAGCTAAAATATTGTTTATCTCTAAGGGCTGAATGAAGAGATGGAATAACCTTTACTGAAAAATTTTCAAAATCATAATCTTCACCTCCTTTGACAGTTATTATTTGTTTTTCAGGCAAACCGTGAGCCTTTAAAAGGTTTGAGAGGCTTTCAGTGCCGATTACCCGCGCACCAGTCTTCTTTGCAATGTAGGGAACATCTGCTGCATGATCAAAGTGCGTGTGATGAACAAAAATATAAGAACTGGAGTCAATTATGTCACTGTCAATCATTGAGTTTATTAAAGAAGTATCTGGCTCAAATCGATCATCTCTAAAGTATTTTTTTCGATCGTCTGAACCCCAGTCACGATTTTGAGCAGTTTTTGAAATCTTACTAGAAGTACTCATTCCAACAAGCTTAATTCTGGATAAATAGGGATCAACAAGAACCTTGGTTGCCTCATCCTTTATTACCCAACCAGCCGTACCTAAATAGGTAAGCTCTATATCACTATTTTGATTTTGACATGATATAACAATTAAACAAAAAGTTAAAACAGTAAAATAGTGCTTCATAAAACTGCCCTTTAATTTTAATTTGAAAAATACGAAATTTTAATTTCTACCATTATAATTTTTAACTAGCCAAATTGAATAGATAGAAATAGTGGAATCATTTCTTAATTCTTCAGTGGTTTGTATTAAATCGTAGCTATCAAAGTAAGCCTTTAATTTTTCAGGGAAAACTTTTTTGTCATGAATATAAATAAAGTCATCCCCAATAAGATCACTTTGCTTATGAAGAAATGAGTAAAGTGTTTCATGATAATCAATCGAAAGACAAATCGCTTCATAGTTCGGGTTCAAGTAAAAGTTGATCATAGACGGGATTTGAAACTCATTGCTCACAATTCTTAGTTTTGCTAAAGCAGGTTTCTCATTTAGGATTTTTTCAGTATCTTTAATCAAATTTGAATACATATAATATCTGTTAGTTGGATCAGATTTTCCTTTTAAGGGAAGTATGGGGTAAAAAGTTTGGATCATAATCAATCCTATCAAGAGGAGTGAATAACCAATTTGAAATTTAAATCCTCGGGAAATCTTTTTTTGAGAATTTAGTTCTAACCCAACCAGGAATAGTCCACCCGAGAAAATGGGAGCAACCCAGTTTAGCTCTAATCTTGAGAATGCTGATTGCGTGATAAAATATATAAGCGGAAAAATTGTTACTAGAGTAAAATACTTTTTTTCATGTGTGATATTTTTCCAGTTTGAGATATATAGGAACGGTTTTATCGTTGAGTGAAAAAAATACAGTGGTCCAATTAGTAGCGCTACCCCTAACCATAGCTCTATAAAATCACTTAAACCTCCACCTTCTAATATGTGAGATCCTTGGTATTTTACAAATGCAAATTCATTCTGGAGATTCCAAATGACAAATGGAAGGAAAATAATAAAAGACAGAATAAACGAACCATAAAAATGAATGTTTCTTATCCAATGCCTCATGTCTTTAGCTAAAAATGGAAATAGAAATATTCCAATTGCAGGAAAAAGAGCTGAAACTTTTGATAGTACTGCAAGTCCAATCATTATACCACCTGCATAGATAAATTTCTCATTTTTAAAGTACGCTAAGTAGTAAAAAATTATGGCATTTATTGTAAAAAATGCCAACGGAGCATCTGGAGTTATAATTATTGAATTTGTATGAAACAACAAATTAGCTGAAACGAGAACAGACATTGCAAGTGCAGTCCTGAAAGTAACTAAATATTTTCCATAATAGAAAACTATGAATGAAGTAAGCGTCATTAGAAAAACAGAACCAATCCTTACGGTAAAGCTAGATTCATGTACTAAGGTGAAAAACCAAATTATAAAAGCGACAACAGGACCATGATCGATATACCCCCAAGATAAATGCCTAGCGTACATTGCATAATAAGCTTCGTCGTCAACTAGTAAAGTATTTGAAATAAATACAACACGAATCAATAATAGAATTATAGAAAGAGCAATTGTGCTGTAAAGAAAAAAGTTTTTATTCTTCACGAAAAACCCATTTTTTAGCGCCTAAATAATTTATAATTGTTCCACATGCTATTCCAATTAGCTGCCCAACTGCCTTAGTGCTAGGATCGTATTTTATTAATACGAATTGAAGCACGCTAAGGTTAACAGCCAGGGATACAATCGATACAGATAAATATTTAAAATAATTTACTTTAGATAAAGAGCGCTTTTTTGATGTACTTAGGAATGTCCAATTATTGTGAAAGATATAATTCTGAATAGATGCAAGAATGAATCCAGCTATTGATATCTTTATAGGGGGATAGAACAGCCGATCTACAAAAATATAAAAAATTGATATATTTGTAATGGTGCCAAGCAGTCCAACAAACA
>CERW01071298.1_pt1 | contig 19631 bp, 9 predicted proteins | sample 530751 | NCBI WGS metagenome assembly CERW01 (sample SAMEA2620929, study PRJEB7988) | marine metagenome | biome: marine biome (ENVO:00000447); feature: surface water layer (ENVO:00002042); material: "saline water (ENVO:00002010), including plankton (ENVO:xxxxxxxx)" | depth 5 m | reverse complement strand
AATTTAATTTGTTTTTTATAGTTTTTATACATATATGTACTTTTTTTTTCTAAAATAAAAAAGTACTCATCTATTAATTGCTTTAATTAAAATATCTATTTGTTCTTGTTGCTTTTTTATTATTTCTTTCAATTTAGTAACTTCATTATCTACATGTTTTATTGCACCAATTGATATTCTAGTTAATACATTATGATCTAAATTTCGCAAATCATCTACTATATATCCAATAACTTTATAATTTTTTTCATAATCTATTTCTTCAGATTGATGTATTATATATTTATTATTACCAATAATTTGTTTAATAGTTACTTTAATTGTATTTGAATTATCATCAATTAACTGTAGAACATCATTCTCTTTTATATTGTAATTTATTTTTCCACTTATATCTAATTCTAAAACATCATTCATAATTGAACATTTTGTATTTATATCTTTTATTATTCCTGTATGCTTAGTAACTGCTTTTGGTATAATATTTTCTACTTCTTGTGCTATAAATCCGTCTTCTAGAATATCTTCAGAATTACGGTCTAATTTTGTCTTAAAATTATATTTATACATATTACATTTTCTTAAAATATTGCATATACTGTGTATTATCATTAACTTTAATAATATTTGTTTTTATTCTTTCATCTGAATTATTATAAGAAAATCTTGTCACTGTCGTCATACATTTTTATCCAACAATTATCATTTCCCACCTCAATCTTGAACATGTCATAAGTTTGAAACCAACTTTTGTAAGTAGTCTGATACATCTTTGTGTATCTGCGACTCTAACATTATGTTATATAAATAATATATCTAATAAATATTAATATTTTATTTTGAAATAATTACATAATAAAGATATATATTAATAAATAGATTAATATGAGAATAATAAAATTACTAATATTTTTAATAAATATTTATAATAGTAACTGTTTTATAAACTATTTCGTTAATAAATATAATTGTTTTAGAGGTTTAAAAGAAATAAATATATTGAGTGATATAGCAAATATTAAATATTGTTCTATATTATCATCAAATGTTTATAGCGATAAAGCAAATATAACAGATTATAAATACAATACGAAAGTAAAAATTGTAGAAAAAAATAAAAGTATATATATATGTTTTAGAGGTTCAACGAATTTAAAAGATTGGAAAACAAATTTAGATAAATCGCTTATAACAAATCATTTAGATTATGATATGTATAGTATTCATAAAGGATATTATAAAAGATATATATCAATAAGTGATAAAATACATAATTATTTAAAAAAAAAAAAGTTTGACGAATTATATGTATGTGGTCATAGTTTAGGAGGAGCATTGGCAACAATATGTTGTTTTGATTTAGTTATCAATAATATTATAAAAAATAAAAAGATATCGTGTATTACTTTTGGTTCTCCTAGAATTGGTGATACAAATTTAACTAAAATATATAATAAAAATAATATACAAACATATAGGATTGTTTTATCTGGAGATCCAGTGCCAAAATTGCCTTTAGATGGAAATTATATACATTTAACAAGTTCTTATTATTTGAAAAATAACAAAATTTATAATAAACCAAACAAACTATATGTAGCATATAAAAGATTAATAAGAAATATATGTGATATTGATTATAGTTTAAAAAATCATACTATGGAAAAATATATAGAAACTCTTAATAAGACTTGTGGTTCTTATTGAATAAACATTTAGGTTATTCATCAGTAGTTATATGATAATCTTGATAATCATCATTTATTTTTTCAAACTGCTGTTTGGTATTTTCTATTTTATCCTCTAAATCATTAAGATTATTTCTAAATTTCGGTGTTTCATAATATCTATTGACAGATTCGGAAAATTGGTCTTCTATATTTATTTCATCAAATTTATTATAAGTTTCGCTAAATTTGGTAATTAATCTATCTCTTGTACCCTCATTGGTTCCACTAGTAATCATTGACTTAATATCTTCAAAATTCTCACCTAAAAATCCTATAATAATCGATTCTATAAGATATTTAAATTTATTAAATAATGACTTCTGTAAATCTATATCATCTATTATATGATTTATCATGTCAGATATAATATCCATGTATATACCTACAATTTTAACACCTGCAGTTATTAACAATGAACCTTGATAACTATTACGAAGTTTACGGTTCTCGGTTTCAATAACTTTATTTAAACTTAATGTTTCTTTAATCATATTATCAATTTCACTATCTGTATATTTATGATAAAAAGGGGTTTCTATTTTTTTAATTGTTGTAATTACAATTTTCCACATATCATTAACTTTTTCATGATATTCTTTTAATTCTTTATCATCAATTTGAAAAGGAATATTAGTACTATCTTCATCACATTCTTTAAGATAGAATGGACTATATGAGTTATTACTATCGACACTCAAACAAATTTTTTTAAAAATATCATTAATTAAATAATTATTAAGTTTAAAGAAAATATTTTTCGCATTTATCATAAATATAGAATTACTAAATCTTTTATTAGTATTATCTTCAATAATTTTAATAATGTTTTGTTGTTCATTATTGATATTAGATAATTTATACATATTATAAGAAATAAGTGATAAAAATATAATAATTATAATAAGAAAAATTATACCCAGTATAATAATTACTGTTTCCATTTTATTCTAATATTTAAAAATAAAAAAAAGCATATAATTAATATGGAAGGTATATTATTATTTATTTTAGGGTTATTTATATCAATTGTATTAATATTAGTTGGTATAATTTTAATTTATTACAATAATAACATGTATGAAAAAACACTAGGTATAATAGACGAAACAGAATGTGTTCTAGATAGAAATATAAAAAATTTTGTTTATAATTGTGAAATAAAATTGTATCATATAATAGAAAATAAAAAGTATATTAATTTCAAAAAAGTTAAAACATCAATAATACCATATAGAAAATATGACAAAATAGATATATGGTATAATAAAAATGATCCAAGTGAAATAATAATGAATAACAGTTTAAAAAATATATATATATATATACCAATTATTTTAGGAATAATATTATTTATTTTAATAATTACTTTATACTTAATCTTTGGTTTCTAATTTTTTAATTCTTTCTTCTAATGTTTGTATATGTTTTATAAGATATGGTATTAATGAAACATAATTTACAGATTTATAATTATCTAATCCATCTTTCACTAAACACGGTAGAATTTTTTCTACTTCTTGAGCAATAAAACCAACATTAGATGTATTTGATTTATTTTTATCTTTCCAGTCAAAAGTAACAGGGTTTAATTGTAATAATTCATTATTATAATCTAATTTATTAATATTTTTCTTTAGATTAATATCAGATTTAGTTGTTGAAGAAAATGCAGTTATATCAAATTCTGCATGAATACCATTGCAATGTATAAATCCTTCACCAGTAACTTGATTATCTGAATAAGTATATCCAGATTCGCTATTATTCATTATTAATTGATTTTCCGAATTTAACATTGTAATAGCGGATGTATTCATTGTTGTACCATCAGCAAAAATTAATTGCGGAATATACAATGGTTTATATGAAAAATTAGATGTATTAGATAATTCAAATGTATTATCTGTATTATTTAAAACAAAACATAGTCTTTCAGAATTAACTTTAAAATATGAACCACCTACATCCTCCCACAATAAATTATTTCCAATTTTGTCAGTTTCTGTATTATAATGAGACACAATAGAAATATTTGCATTATTATTATTAGATTTTATTTCAATAATTGATTTATCATTGTGTAATGAATAAAATGAATTATATGTTGATATCGTCAATTCATTTAATGTATTTTTGTATATAGGTAATGTAAAATGTTCTAATAATGTACCATTATATAATAATAATTTAATCATATTATTATCAAATATTGGAGCGAGTGTTGTATTATAATAATTTTTTGAAATAAAACCACTATCTACTTCAAATTTACTATATAAATCATCAGATATAGCACTTGTAAATGAAGTACCATTACTAAATTTAATTTCATCGACATATATATTTAAATTACTTGATAATTTAGTGTAAGGAATACTTTCATTTGCTAAGTTTGAACCATTAAAGTGTCCATCTTGTATATCAATTCTTACTCCGTTATTCGGATTAATATGACTAGAATCTACAATACCAGTTATAATAACATCTCCGGTTATAAAAGTACCGTCTATTAAACTAGTATTTTGATCATTTAAATCAATAATAGCATTTTGAATATATTTTGAATCTACATTGCCAAATAATGATGTAGTTCCAGAAAATTTACTATCACCAATAATATTTGCATCATTATTAATTCTAATTTCTGCATTTCCAATAAATTCTGAATCTAAATTGCCAAAGATTTCAGTTCTTTGGATTTTAGTACCAGTATATACAATATTATCGCCATCATGAATTACAGCATTTTTAATAATACTAGTGTTAATAGGTGCTTCAATGTCAACTCTTCCTAATATATGTCCATCGTCCACAATTGTTGCACTTGATGTTATTGTTACATTATCGCCAATAATAGATGATTTTATATTTCCTTCGATAATAACTGAGTCTAATTTATTACCAGATAAAACATCTATATTTGAACCATAGATAATAATATTTTCAGGGATCAATGTAGGATCAATACTGTTATCAGGAAAATTATATATCATATTTTCAGGTAATTTGAATACATTGCCTGTATCCGGATTAATTCCTGTTTTGATATGATTTGCATTAATAGTTATAGAATTATGATTTATTAAACTAGGGTTAATAGAATTATCTACTAATCCTTCTAATTTAACAGATTGAAATGAACCAAAATTATTAAATTGGTTAGGGGTCATTGTTAGAGATGCAATTAAATCCGGATTTATCTTTTCTCCAGCAGTTTCTCCAGTGTTAATAATTACATTTGATAATTTTACAGAATAGTTATTAATATTAGAAAGATCAGAAGGAGATAATATTATTTCACTAATAATGTCCGGATGTATTTTTTCAACAGATGTATCAATATTTACATTTGATAATTTTATAGAATAGTTATTAATATTAGAAAGATCAGATGGAGAAATAATTAAATTAGATAATAATCTTGGATTTAACTTATCATCAATTAAATCACCATTTGTATCTAAATATGAAGTAACTAATTCTACGCGTAAAGAATTTTCAATAAACGATATATCTTGTGGTGTAATTTGAATTTGACTTAGTAATGCAGGATCAATGGTTTGTCCATCAAGTATCAATGTAACATCTAATGATGATACGAAATCTGCACCAGTTGCAATTTGATTTGCAGATAATGATAGGTTTTTAATATAATTAGGACTGATTGTTTGTTCTCCAAATAAATAAACACTTGTATTTGTTAATGTATCAACATCTAAATTACTATTATGAATATATATATTTTCTAAATTATTTTTATCAATAATACCATTCATTATTGCATTATTAATTTTAAAATCTGCATTACCAAAATCTAATATATTTGAAACATTAATATTAATATTTTCGAAATAACCAATATTAATATCATTAGTATGAGATACAATATATGTAGTTCCATCATAATTTTGACTAAAATCAATATTTGATAAATAAATATTTGCATTATTTAATTTATTAATTGGTATTTTAATTAAATCATCATTTGATATAATATTAGCAAGACCTGTAAAATTATATTCAGTAGTTAAATCAATTAATTCAATATCAATAATTATATTATTAAATGACGAAACATTAATTAAATCAGAACTTGAAGAATCATTAATTATTCTTACATAACTATATATATCTCCTATTATATCACTGTAATTAATAGATAGATTCTTTAATTTACTACCAGATATAGTTCCCTGTAATTTATCCGCCGATATAGAATTATCAGCAATATTGCTATTTGTTATACTTTGTAATGCAAATTTATTACCATTAATTAATTTTTTATAATAAATATTATCAGGATTAGTATAACCTTCATATGGTATTGTAATTAAACCTTGTGAATCAACAATTAATGTAGTATCATATGGTGTTAAATTAGATGATTTTCCATCATAACCAAAAATATTATGTGAATATATGGCATTATTTACAATAGAATCACTAGTAACAGTATTTGCAGGCACTATAATATATTCATACTCTTCTCTTTGAACTAAAGAGTTAACATAATCTATTACTTCATTTGAAGAAGTTTTAATAGTTTCATGTATATCATCTATATTTATATCTAAATTTAGTAAATCAAGAGAATTCATTTCCCATCTATCCAAATTAAAATTATAAGACACATATGCTTTTTTCTTTTTATTTTCCGATGGTTTTATATTTGAATTAATTTTTATAATAACAACACCAGACCCTCCTCTTCCACCAGTACCACTAGATGCACCCCCGCCTCCACCTCCACTATTGAGTGTTCCACTTAATCCATTTAAAATACCTCTATCTTGTGTTAATGTTTCGTTATCGTAACTATTTCCATTTGAACTTTTAAATGTTGATATGTCTGAATTAAAAGCACCTGCACCACCACCACCTTCTCCACCATCGGGTAAATTTTCGACAGAATTAATACTTGAATTTGTACCAAATCCTCCTCCTCCACCCCAATAATATTCGCGGTTATCATTATCATTTATAAAAGTTCCTGAGGCGTTACCAGAATTTGGCAAAGTATATATTATATTATTTACATCAGTCGAATCAATTGAACCACCATTTCCTCCTGATGACATAATAATTTGGGATGTAACTTCGGTAAATTTATTAGTAACATCCGGAATACCCCCATTACCACCAATACCTTTTAAATATTCAGTACCACTAACTTGAGAATTACCAGTTTTTCCACCATGAGCAATTAATCCAAATGCAGATGTTCTATGACCATCGTTAGATTCTAATCCTCCAGCCCCAACAATAATTTCATATTTTTTATTTAATTCAATATCTATATTTTTAGCAAGTATATATGAACCTCCGCCTCCACCACCAGAATGTGAAACATTACCTGCTCCACCACCACCACCACCAAGAATTAAAATATCAATATTTGTATTTAATTGGAATTGTAAATTATATATAGTCTTTGTTACATTATCGCTAATATTATTATGTTTAAAAATAATATATTCTGTATATTGATAAGCATCATCGCTTACATCTAATGATGTAAAATTAATATTTGATAAATAATAATTAGTGTCAAATATAATACTATCATTAACTTTGGGACTATATATAATATCTATATCTAAATTATTGAATTTTGTTAATGGTATATCAGGAAGTCTATCAATATCAATTATATTACTAATAATTCTTTCGGCACCTATAAAATTTGTATTATCATATACAAAATCTATATAATTAGAATAATTAGTGTCATTTGTATTTATTGTATCAGTTATAATATTCATATTATCATAAATTTGTACATTACTAGATATGATAGTATCAATAATATTATTTGATGTATTTTTAATTATATTTGAAAAATTATCAATATTTGTATGTAAAATATTTGAAGTTGTATAAATAGTATCAACTAATATATTAGACACATCAATTGCATCATAGTTTAATTCCCAATCATTATTTTGCCAATTATATTGTAATAATGCATTTATTGGATTTTGTATAGTTTCTGTATCAACAACTACATCTTTTAAATTAAACTTATACCTAATTATTGCTAAACCATTAGCGCCATTTCCCCAATTACCATTGAAGTATCCTCCTCCTCCTCCTGAGTTTTCTTGCGAATTTGCTTGATTATTGCCTCCACCACCACCAATAGTATGGTCTAATGTTGTACTGTTACCATCTCCTCCAAAATATTTTTGAGTAGGGTCTGTTTCACTATTATTAAAACCTAAATTATCATATATATTATAATAATCATATATCTCTCTTGCAATTTCTGGGTGAATATCATTATTAACATTAAATATTGAGGAGTTTTGACCTCCATTTATAGTGATACCCAAAAGTGAAGAATTTGTCCCAGATGTTGATTGTGTTTTAGTTGTAGTATTTCCAGATACCCCACCTGAACCAATAATTATATCAAGTGTATTTTCTTTATCAATTAAAATATTTTTCATGATTGATAAATTACCTCCTTCACCGCCTCCATTATCAAATGTTCTAAAATATTTAAAATCGCTAGTTTCCTCATCAATAATAACCTTAATATAATCATTATTTGATATAAATTGATCAACAAAGATATCAATGTCATTAATAATAGAATTATCGCTATTTGTAAAATTATCTTTGATATTTTCATAGTCGTTATTTGAGAAAATATAAGTTCCATTTTTTAAACTAGTTTCAATAATAGTGTTTTTATATTCAGTTCCTAGACCATTTGTAGGATTTTGTATTTCATACCAATTTAAAAAAGGTTTAACATAACCAGCACCGCCACCACCTGCTATAATTAAAATATCAGTAGTTATTGAATCATTTGTTTTTAATTGAAAAAGTTTAGATTCTTGTTCAGAATAATCATTTGTGATAACAAAATAAAAATATTTATTGTAATCTAAATTTATTTTTTCAATATCTTCAATATCTGTATATATTACTTCAGTGCTTGTTTTATAATTTAGTGATGATAAATCAATATCAGTAATCGTACTAGTACCATCAATTATTCTTGAAGAACTAATTTCGGGATGAACATAATTTTTCAAATAAATTTGTTTAGTTGGTAGTTCTGGTTTTGAAAAATTCGTGAATGGTATTTCAGGTATCAATGATAAATCTAAAATACCATTATCATTAACAAAATTATTATTAATATTTGATGTATGAATATATGATTTGATTAATTCTTCATTAAATAAATTTTGTTTAAATGTATCAATAATATTACTATAAATATTTGTAACATTTATATATTCATTACCATTTTTATAAAATAAATTTTCACTATATATATCTCCATCTATGGATAATGTATTACTTACATTATTAATTAATGGATTTATTCCAATTCCCAAATTAACCTTATATGTATTATCATGAGATTTTATATCATTAATGTTAACAGATAATGCATTTGTATTACCGTCAATACCATATATTTTAGTATTACCATATATATTCAACATATAATCATTATTTTTTATAATTTCATTAAAATATTTTGGATAATTATATAAATATAATCCAGAATCACTATCTGTTGATGCTGTATTAATATCTGCATTATTATGTGGAACACCTAAAGATATTTTATGATTTTTGTTTGTTGAATTTCTAGCGAGATTATATGAATATGTTGTTATATATGGTTTAAATTTTTTACTATTATATAATACATAATTATCTTCGTGTAAATCAGTATCACCAATTGTTTCAAAAAATTGTTTTTCAATAATAATAGTATCTTTTTCAAAATTTGCTTCATCAATATTAAAAATGTCAATAATTGCACTTTCATATTCAGCGCTTATTCTTGTTGTTGCATATTCATCAACAACCCATATAGTACCAAAATTTTCATCTGTAAATGTTGGTTCGGTTACACCTTTAGTATCAATACATATATTATAATTTTCACCAAATGAAAGAATATTATAGTCTCCTAGAATATGTTCGACAATATGTTTTGAATTATTAGTATACATATTATTATCAAATAATACATTGTTGTCGTCATAATAATTTATTTGAAATACATCACATAATACATTATCATTTCCAATACCACTTGTAGATAAATTTTTAAATTCTTTTTGTAAAATACTTTGTTGATATAATATATTAGTATTTTTATCAGATTTTAAATTAATAGAAGGATTAATTCCGTATATTGTAAATGCTGGTTTCACAGCATTATCATTATTGGTATTTATAGATATTATATCATTATAAAATAAATGTTCATAATTAGCAATATTATCAATATCATATAATAAAAAATTACTTGTATATTTGTATTCATTTGAATCTTGTATATAATATGTTTGTTCATTATTAGTATCCAAAACAATATATGATTTGAATGGAATATTATTTTTCACAAAATCTTTTAATAAAATAGATAAATTATTGTAATCTATTTCATACTCATTTACATCAGGGTTTGCATCTATTAAGTCTCTAAACATTCCTAAAAATTCAGGAGAGGTAATAGATGTATATGTATCAATATCGATTATACTAGAATAATCTACTAATTTCCATCTCAAACCATATATGATAGTACTTAAATTAAATTGTATATTATCAAATAATAAATTATTATTATTATTTGAAATTTTATCAACTCTTAATTGAGATATATCAAATTCTTGTTTAGTATTAAATACAATGCCAGCAATATTGTTCAAATATAAATTATTTAAATCAATACTATTATTTGATGAATAAATTTCATTAAGTTGTATTTTATTTGTTGATATTGTTTTATTGGGTGCATAAATAGAATAATTTGAAATATTATCAAAAGAACTATAATCATATATTAATGTACCATCGTTATTAATATTTAATATATTGGTATTATTAGAAGTTAAATTTATAAAATTTGGTTTTTCAATTATATTTGAAGTATAATCATTAATTGGTTGAACACTAGAATTAAAGTTATCATAAAATTCTAATGGAAAATGAATTGCAAATATTACTTTTATTTTTTCATCTAATATATAATAATTATTATTTATATCATCATATATATATTCATTACAGTATATGTAATCAATGTTAAAACTATTCCAAATATTTTGGGTAATATTAAAACTTTGAATTGTTGTGTCCGGGTCTTGAGAATTTAATTCATCGTAAGTATTTCTTAATGTTATTAGTAATGAATCTTTAGATGAATGTTGAAAAGGTTTCATTTCAATATTATACGGATGTAAATTTGCATAATCCATTTTATTACTTATTGTATTATTATCCCATACAGTGTCTATAATATCATTTATATTATCACCTTCAGCAATATTAATTTTTTTCCATTTTAAACCAGTTGCTTTTACTTCAACATGTCTTATAGAAGTAAAATTTTGAAAATATTGGTAATATGTTGTATTTTGAATTTCTTCGGTTGCGAGGTCGCCAATATTAAATAAATTAGATGTATACATATCAGTATCCGTAGCTAAAAGACTAATTAAATTATTCCGAATTGTATTAGTTATACCAATGAATGTTCTTCTCTCTGTTTTTTCTAAATCTGTTAGAAAAGGGGTTAATTGAATGGTAGGATAAATAAATAAATGTTTATATTTATATTCAATAGCATCTTCACCAAGTGATAAGTCAGCTTGTTTTGTTTGTACTGTTGATGGTATATTTGCAGATATATCATCAATTTCAAGTATATATTCTTTTCCACCTGTACTGTTATCAATAATACTATAAGGATAAAATATATGATATGAAAAATCTGTTTTCCAATAATAAGTCTTAAAATTATATTCAATTTGTTCAGTTTCGTATTGTAAATTATAATAGTTATAAAGAACATTATAAGTCATGCTTTTATCATAAGTAAAAACACCTGTTGATTTTTCATTAAAATTATTAACTATTTGCAGATTTAATTTTTTATAATCATAATTTAATTTAGCATTAATGTAATTACCGTGTAGAAAATAATATTTATGTCCATCAATATTATAAAACATTTCATTACTATCTAATTTTTTTTCCTTTGGTTGATATATATTACCGCCAATTAATACATAATCTTTCATATTTAAATTTTCAATATTAAATTCTTGCCATTCTTCTTGTGTAAATACTAATTCTTCCGAGTTATCATTTTTCTCTTTTAATTTAATTTCGAGACTAGTATTATTTATTAATACTCCATCAATTGGTATTTTAGTACCAGATATTTTCCATTTTTCATAATGTGCATCATTTAAACCATAAATTAATTTATAATTATCAATATAATTATAATTATTTAGTTGAATATCGTATTCAATATTTTCTTGTTTACTTGGAAAAATAGTAAAATATGGTATAGATTTATTTTGTGAAGTCCATTTATAATTATTATTTACTTCATACTCTAAATTTAAATTAAGTAAAGGTTTATTTTCGTTAATATTATTTGAATTATTTATATCTAAATTAATACGATTATCATTTCTATTTATATCCAATAAACCTTTATTATCGCGTAGATTACTTCCTATACAAACATTTGCATACTTATTAATATTAAAATCATCAGAGTAATAATCACTCGAAAATGATAAATAATTAATCAAATTATTATTAATATTAGAATAATTATCATAATTTGAATTATTTATAGTTAAATAAGACTCTTCATCATTATATATACAATTGCCCATATACATATATCCATTATTGTCAATTTTTAGAATTTTTTCATCTTTATTCTCATATATTTTTTTAATTTCAAATAAATTTGATGTATTATAATTTAAACTATTATTAACAATAATAAAAGGAGCATCCGGAACATTCGTTTCTTCTGTCACTTGAATAGAATCATCTTGCGAATCATCAGTAGTTTGTAAATTAGATGTAAAATAATTATCAAAACCAACTGATAATTTCTTAAAATTATTTTGTTCAATTTGATAACTTGTTATATTAATACCTTTACCATCAATACTGTCAATATTTTTTGTAATTATATTATTAACAATTAAATCACAATTTATATTAATTTTATTAGATTCAACGCCAAAAAGAAGAGTATTAGATGTTCTATCAGTTTCACTAGTATCATATATATTAAAAGTATTACTATCAATAAAATAATTAAAATTATAATTTGATATATTAAAATTAGAATTATTTTTATCGATAAGTAAAATGTTTTCATTATCATGATTTATGGAAAAATTATTATCAATATTATTCACAATATTTGAATGATTTATTGTAATATCATCATTTGTAATTTTAAGTATAGAATCATTTTCACTAAGTAATTCATTATACTTTAAAATATGCAAATTACTATTAAGTATACCAACCCGGTATTTATTATCATAATTTACAGTTATATTGCTATGTTGATTTAAATTTGAATTGTTTAATACTATTAAATCAGAAATTTCACTAAAATTATTTAAAACAATTTTATTAGTAATACCATCGTCAGTTTTAATTGATTGAAAACCACTAATGCCTCCTATTGTAATTGATGCACTATTAGTTGATGTCATATTTAAAATAATTTATCTTATTTTTTAAATATATTTATTTTTTATATATTCCTATTTAAAAATAAAATATATTATATTATAATAGATTTATGGATAATTTATCAAATTTAGAATTAGAAATAAGTAATATAAATAGTTTAGATAATGTATTATTTATTGATTATAAAAATAAAACAGACAATTCTATTTTACAAGAACGCGTTGAGTTAAATGAAGAGTATTATTTAAATATATATGATTCATTTATAAAAGATGTTCCTGTATTTATATCGGATAAATATAAACAAATTATGAAACACATTAATTTTGTTAAAATTAATAAAGATAAAGAAATGAGTATTAAATCATTAGAAAACTTTTTTTCTAATAGTGAAAATGCAACAAAATTTTTAAACTATATTAGAACAAGAAAAGATACAATTTTAGCAGAAAAAAGCAAATGGACGGTAAAAAATGATTAAAAATATTAATTTTATTTATTCAATAATTATGAATAAAGATGATAATGAAACTATATTTAAAAAATATCTAAATTGTTCTTGGAATTTTGCCAATAATTATAATAATTATTCAAATGAATTAGAATTATATAATAAAATAAGATCAAATAAAATTAATGAATATAAAAAATATTACATGACAATGTCATATTGTGATTATACAGCAACAAAATATGCTTATAGAATAATAAATAATTCAGTTACTTTACAAAATCAATACAAAAATCTTGAAAGTGCACAAAAAAAATTAAAAAATATAGATTCTACATATTATAGTTTGTATAATAAACTTTTTCTAGATTAATTAGCAATAAAACGCATCATAATATTCATTGTATATAATTCCTGACTTAATAATTTAAAAGCATATGGAATTCTAATTTGTGCAATATCAATATTAGAACAATTATTACATTTATATATATTTTTTTCTGGATTAACATTCGCATTAATACCACAATTTTTACATACAAATATTCTATAATTATCAGATACATCTAACATCCTTTCTTTTAAGAAACCACTCATACCGTGTGATAGTAAAGCATCTCTTTCCATTTCGCCTAATCTTAAACCACCATTTCTAGCCCTACCTTCTGATGGTTGTCTAGTTAACATTACAATAGGACCATTTGAACCTCTACTATGTAATTTATCTGTAACCATATGTTTTAATCTTTGATAATATGTTGGACCGATAAATATTTCTGTTTTTATTTGTTCGCCAGTTCTACCATTATATAATATTTCATTGCCATATTTTTCCATACCGGATTCTTCTAATACTTTAGAAATGCTTTCAACACTACAACTCGTAAAAGGAGTTGCATCTCCAAAACTTCCAATATGACACGCCGCTTTTCCCATAATACATTCCATTAACTGAGCCATAGTCATTCTGGAAGGAATTGCATGAGGATTCATTATAATATCAGGAGTAATGCCATCTTTTGTAAATGGCATATCTTCATTGTTATAAATCATACCAATAGTTCCTTTTTGAGCACTTCTACTTGCTAATTTATCTCCAATTTCGGGTTTTCTATTATTTCTTACTCTAATTTTACAGAAATTATATCCATCTGTATTAATATTTTTGTAATTTAAATCAATGTAACCCTCATCATTCGCCTTCATACAAGTGCTACTATCTTGATTTATTTTTGCCCCGTCTTGTTTTTTAGGCATTACTTTTCCAATTATGATATCATTACCATCAACATATGTATTTTTAGGAACAAATCCACTATCCCCTAATTTTTCATATATAAATGTTTTTTTATTTACACAATTTTCAGGTTTTGTAAATACTTCTTCTTCACCAGTACTATGATTTTTAGTACATTGATCTCTAAATGCTTTATAGTATGTGCTCGTAAATAATCCCCTATCTAATGAAGAACGATTTATCATAACACTATCTTCTTGATTAAAACCAGTATGAGTCATAATAGCAACAATAGCATTTGTACCAGAGGGTAGTTCATTACTATGAGTATATTTTGATAATTTTGTAAATACTAGGGGTTTTTGCGAATAATTAAGAATATTTCCCACTGTATCAATTCTATTATTAAAATTACTCATGTAAATACCAAGTGCTTGTTTACCCATTGCGCAATTACTAACTGCAAATCCATTACCTCCAATAAAACTATGATTTTCACTTTTTACAGTAATATCTGAAATTCTTTTATTTTTTGATAACACCTTGTTATTATATGGTATAAAACAAATATCACCCTCGATATATACATCTTTTTTCCATTCATTTAAATCGTTATATTTTTTGTAAATTTTATAATTATTACAATTCTTTGAAAATTGTTGATGATCATAAAACTCATTAATTACAAATAATTCATTTAGTAATTTATAATTATAATTAACATTATAATATTGTAAATAATAACTTAAAATTTGTTTATTATTAGTATTAATAAAGTATTTAAAATAATAATCTTTGATATTCTCTTTTTGTTTTTTATTTAAATATTCAATTATAATATCTGGTTCATAAATATTATGTACAAATGTATTTGATAATACATTTTGATTAGTTTCAATATTTAGATAAGATGAAAGGAATTCCATTTTAATTTCGTTATTGCATTTAGTTAACCAAGTAATATCATTACACAATTTTTTCATTAAAATTACAAAGTTAATATCTAAAATATTGTATTTTTCAAAACCAATATATTTAACATCTTTAATATATTGTGATTTATCAATATCATTTGTAAAATTCAATTCGTTAACATAATAATAACCACACAATCTAGCAATCACTAAAATTTTATTATTATTACTATATAATGGAAGAATATTCTTCACAATTAAATCATCATTAATAATATCTTTATTATCTAAAATTTTAATTGAACAATTATCATGATTCGTATTATTATTTTTTGATTTTGTATAAATACCCAATAGTGTATTTCTATCAAATTCTTTAACTTCTACCCATCCTTTATTTGTTATAAATTTATGATCATCTGTTGCTGTAATTATTCTTCCCGAAACCAAATTAATTTTATATACTAGTTTTGTTGTTATTCTATTATAATGATTAATAACATTAGTATATTCAAATATTTTACTTTTAGGATTAAAACATACTACTTCGTCTCCAATTTTAATATTCTTAATTTTCTTATATTTTCCATTACTCATTAATACTGTTTCATTTTCATTTAAACACTGATAACAATTTCTTGGGGATTGATTGTGATCACTAAATGGAATATTAACTCCTAAAATACCATTAATTACACTTGGATGAATTTCACAATGAGTATATAGTGGAGTACACGCTGTTCCTTTCATACCTTTGTATAATTCTTGGTAATTAATAGCAATCATTGAATTATTAAGTTCATCCGAATCTAAATATTCAATAAATCCTTCATCATAATTATGTTCAATAATTTTCTTATCATTATAATAACCAGCACATGGTGCGATAAAAGTATCAAAACTTTTATCTTTACTAAATTCTTCCCATGAAATATTTAACTTTTTAAGAATTTTAATAATTCTTAATTCTTTCATTCCTGTGTCTTTTTCATTATCAACAATAAGAAGTGGTCTAAACATTCTACCTGCTTCAGTACTAATTTGAATAATTGACCCTTTAATATTCCAAACAATAGATGTCATTGGATAAATAATTCCAGATCTTTTATACATTTTTAATTTATTATATAGATAAACAGGTTCTTCGTGATATCCAATAATATCCCCATTAATTTGTATAATAACATTTTCTTTACTTCCGATATTATTTAAATAATTTTCATCGTAATATTCATCAATTGTTTTAACATCCAAATCTTGTAATAATTCTCTAATGAATTTACTATTCATTAGTAATGAAATATTTGTTGTTAATGCCATATTTTTAACAAGACCAACTGATGCACCTTCTGGAGTCTCGGCAGGACAAATTAGACCAAATTGAGAATTATCTAATTTACGAGGTTGAACTAATTTTCCATTTTTTTCCATAGATGTATTAATTCTTCTCAAATGCGATAATGTACTAGCATAAGACATTCTATTTAAAACTTGTGAAACACCTTGTTTAATATTTTGAAATGTTCCAATGCTTTTAATACCCCAATTACCTGTAGAAAGAGAATATCTTAACCACGAATCTAATAAAGATTGTTTGAAATATCTATGAATATTTGCATTAGTAATAATATCACATGTAGAAATATTACCATTATTTGCTCTCCATAAACCCAATTCTCTTTCAATTAATGCTTTAATTTCTTTTGTCATTTTGCTATAACATTGTCTAAATAGATTACTCATTAATATTCCTGGACTATCAATTCTTTTATTCATATATGAATCTCTATTATCATAGTTATCTAATTTCAAATGAACTCTAATAATTTTTCTTATCATATAACCAAGATAAATAGCTTTTCTTTTATAAGTTTTACCTACATGTGGTAAGAAATCATTCTTTATGTAATTGTTTAGAATTTCTTGACTATCATTATAATTATATTTGTTTGTTCCAGTCATTACCCGAATCATAACATTTTCTGCTTGCTCTTTTGTATGAATATCACAAGCGTCTTCACAACAAGCCATTAATTCGTTCGTAATTTTTCTATTGTTTTCATTATCAATGTCATTAACAATATATTTGATAATTTCCTTATCACTATTAATTCCTAAAATTCTAAACATAATAAATACTGGGATTTCACTTTTAATAAATGAAGTATTTAAACGGATAATTCGTCCCATATGATTTATTTTACCAGTCATATTAAGACTTGTTGTTTTAGGGGGTAAATAACTATTATCACTCGCTGAACGAATTTCGGCATAAATACCATCTGTGTTATTATTTGGAGGAAATATTAATGTTTTATTTTCATTGATTCTATCTTGAGAAACTAATACTTTTTCATTCCCATTTACAATAAAATAACCACCATAATCATATTTACATTCGTTATTATTTTCTTCGCCAATTCCCTGAACTTGTTGTAACAAACAAGCCTTTGATCTAACCATAATAGGAATTTTACCAATATAAACATTTTCGACAGTTTTATCAAACTTTTCAATAACTCCATCCCCGTTTATATTTTCAATAACTAAATGAACATCCACATACAAATTACTAGAATAAGTTAAATTATTCATTCTAGCAATATGTGGACTCATTACACTTAATGTTCCATCTGGTAAATGATATGATGGTTTTGTTAATGATGGATTAATAACATTTAAACTAATCTTATAATTTTGTAAAGAAGTATCAATTTTATTATTAGAACCAATTTTAATTGGATTAAAACCTGTAATAATATGAGATAAAGTAGTTACTAAAAACTTATTATAACTCTCAATTTGATGTTTTACTAATGGATTACATGCTTCATTAGAACCACTTTTATTAAAATATTTGTCAAGAATATCCCAAGAAATATTATCAATATTTTCAGTAGTCATCAAATTATTAATAATTAAATGATATTAATAATATATATTCATTTTTTATTTTATTTTTATATAAAATTATTTATATATCATTTTATATTCATCTTCATTTTCATTTTCAATTATAAATTTATTTTTAGTATAAAAATTTAATAAATGTCTTGTATTCTCTTTCAGTTTATCTATATATAAATAAATTGGCAGATTTAAAACTTTTTTACAAGTATCTAATATCTTAGTTGCAATTCCTTGGTTTCTATATTCTAAAGATGTACATAATTGATTTAGTAAATTGTCATATATTCCAACAAACCCTATTATTTTATCATTTTCAGTATAAATAACTGCATATTTATAATCATTAAATCTATTTGTTTTAAAAGATTTATTTATCAAATCATTGCATTGAATTATTTGTTTATTATTCAAATTACTAACAAGTTTATGAGTAATCATTATTTAAAATAATATTATAAATTTTAAATAAAAAAAATTTATTGTTAAGTTATATTTCATATCTTATTATTATACCATCACCTCCTTTTCCACTTGTTCCTCCTTGAGAACGGTGCCCCCCACCACCACCTCCTTTACCATCCATCCCCCCTTCGGCGTCTCCTGAATTTCCTCCATTTCCACCTCCTCCTAAACCACCTGTTCCATTTGCACCTGAACCCGAACCCATTCCTCCACCGCCTGCAAACCATCCGTTATTTCCATATTCTGTACCGAAAATATGAGAAAAATCCATACCTATACCGCCATTACAACCGGTATCTCCACTATGTCTTGTACCCGCACCACAAGAACCACCACCACCTCCACCACCTGAACAATCACTACCTGTACTATTATTATTATTTACATTCCAGCTTCCACCTTTGCCACCTCCTTCAGCAGTATATGTT
>CERW01000907.1_pt1 | contig 19897 bp, 18 predicted proteins | sample 530751 | NCBI WGS metagenome assembly CERW01 (sample SAMEA2620929, study PRJEB7988) | marine metagenome | biome: marine biome (ENVO:00000447); feature: surface water layer (ENVO:00002042); material: "saline water (ENVO:00002010), including plankton (ENVO:xxxxxxxx)" | depth 5 m | reverse complement strand
TTAAAATGTAGTATGGAAAAGCTATGTATAGTAAAATTACTATCCAAATAAAAAGAAAGTATAATTATGTTCAATGTTAAGGATAAAAATATTTTAATAACTGGTGCAACATCAGGCATTGGGAGGTCGACTGCTGTTTCATTATCCTCAATGGGAGCAAGTGTTACATTTATTGCGCGTAATAAAGATAAAGCAGAAGTTCTTTTGGAAGAACTTAATACTAAAGCTGAAAATAAAGCAGTCTGCATAATTGCTGACCTCTCATCTCAAGATGATGTGAAGAATGCAGCAAAAGAATACTTAAAAATGAATAGATCTCTTGATATTTTAATTAATAACGCTGGTCTTATTAACTTAAAAAGACGTGAAACTATTGATGGCCTTGAAGAAACATTTGCAGTAAATCATTTAGCCTATTTTAGTTTAACTAACCTCCTAATTGATAAAATTAAGGAGTCTAAGTCTGCGAGAATAATTAATATTTCCTCTGGAGCACATCAATTTGTTAGTAGAATGAATTTTGATGACCTGCAATCAGAAAAAGACTATAAACCCTTAAAAGTTTATAGCTATTCGAAGCTTGCAAATATTTTATTTACAAGAAAGTTATCTGAAATTTTACAAGATGTTAATATAACGGTTAACTGTCTTCACCCAGGTGTGGTTGCTACAGGTTTTGCCAGCCAAAATGACTCAAAATTTCAAAAAGTACTATTTAAACTAAGTAAACCCTTTATGCGATCAAGTAATAAAGGTGCTGAAACTTCGATTTATCTATCTTCATCCGATGAAGTCTCAGATGTTAGCGGCAAATACTTTTACAACTCTAAAATCTCTAAAATTTCTTCAGGTGCTTCAAATAAAGAAGATGCAGAACGGCTTTGGAAGATAAGTATGGAGCTAACAGGGTTGAGATAATGAAGGGTGTTTTATTAATAAACTTGGGTTCACCAAAAAATTTAGAACTATCTTCTGTTAAAAATTATTTAAGAGAGTTTTTGTCGGATGACTATGTTTTAGATATTCCAAAATTGATTCAAAGAATCTTGGTGAATTTTATTATTGTTCCTTTTCGTTCATCAAAAACAAAAGAGGCATATGAGAGTATTTGGACATCTGAAGGATCTCCATTAATTATTAATACTGAGCTTATTGGAAAGAAATTACAAAAGAAAATAAATTTACCAGTAGAAATAGCAATGCGTTATCAAGAGCCATCAATAAAGGATTCTGTCTTAAGATTGTTAAAAAATGGTTGTGATGAAATTACTGCTGTTCCGTTGTACCCACATTATGCACAAGCTACTTCGTTAACAACAAAGTTAGAAATAGAAAGTGTTATCAACGATATAGATCCTGATATTAAACTTTCTATTTCATCGCCATTTTATTGTGAAGATGGATATATAAATTCTCTTTCTGACTCTATTAAAAATCATTTACCTAATGAATTTGATTATCTTTTATTCAGCTATCATGGAATTCCTGAAAGGCATGTGAAAAAAATGGACCCTACTTCATCACATTGTTTAAATATTAAAGATTGCTGTGATGTAAGTTCTGAAGCTCATGACTATTGTTATAAGCACCAAGTTTTATCCACTTCTGAGTTATGTGCAAAACAATTAGGTTTAAGCAAAGAGCAATGGGGTGTATCTTTTCAATCTAGAATTGGACCTGGTTGGTTAAAACCCTTTACGGACAAGATATTAGAAGAGCTTCCTAAACAAGGGATAAAAAAAATTGCTGTAGTTTGTCCTGCATTTATTGCTGATAATCTCGAGACTTTAGAAGAGGTAGATATTCGGGCAAGAGAGACCTTTTTAGAATGCGGAGGTAAAGATTTTACTTTTATTCCATGTATTAATGATAATGATTTATGGATTGATTTCTTAGCTAATTATATAGAAGAATAACTTTTGATTATATTAAGTATATTGAGGAGCTTTAAATGAATGATTTTGTGTATCCAGGTATCTTAAGCAGCATTGCTTTGCTTGTATATTATTTTACCTTATTCAAAGCAGGAACGGCTCGAGTAAAGTACAATATTCAAGCACCATCCCATGATGGACCTGAAGAGTATGTTAGAAAAGTAAGGGTTCACATTAATACTTTAGAGCATTTAGCACTTTTTCTTCCAGGCCTATGGTTATTTTCATTTGCAGTTGATCCCATATGGGCTGCGATTATAGGAATATTATGGCCAGTGGGTAGAATTGGTTATGCCTATGGCTATTACAAAGGCGCTGATAAAAGAGGTTTAGGTTTATATATAAGTATGCCACCAATTTATATTTTTATACTAGGCTCATTAGTAGGTTTTATTTTAAAGATCTAAGTGTTATTTTTAAAATATTATTTTATTATTGAGGTTGTGAATGAGTAACTTAGGAAAAAATAAACAATTAATTTTAGCAAAACATCCAAATGGATTAACAGAGATAGATGATTTTGAGGTAAGGGAAGTTGAAGTCCCAGAGATTAATGATGGCGAACTTTTAATTCAAACTCATTACGTAGGTGTTGATGCCGCTTTAAGGCTAATAGTTAGAGATAGCGATGAGTTTTTATTTAGAGTGCAGCCTGGCGATCTAATTCATGCAAATATAGCCGGTAAAGTAATTGCCTCGAATAATCCAGAATATAAAGTTGGTGAATTTGTGAATGGCTCTTTAGGTGTTCAAAATTTTGCAATTTCAGACGGCAATGATTTAGAGAAATGTAATACTGATTTAGCTCCGTTAGGATCTTGGCTAGGAGGCTTTGGTGTTTCTGGTTTGACAGCTTATTTTGCTCTTTTTGATGAATGTAAACCGCAACCTGGACAAACTGTTTTAGTGACTGGTGCAGCAGGAGCAGTTGGATCTATGGCTGGTCAATTAGCAAAACTAGCTGGAGCAAGGGTTATAGGAACAACCAGCAGCGCAGATAAATGTAAATGGTTAATTGATGAGCTGGGATACGATGCTGCTATCAACTATAATGACCTTGATTGGTTTGAACAACTAGAGAGAGAATCACCAAATCGAATTAATATCATTTTTGATAATACAGGCGGCTTTGTTATGAACGAAAGTTTAAAATTAATTGCCATGCATGGTGTAGTTTTATTATGTGGTTCTACATCTCAATACACAGAAGATACAATGGGTGGCCCATCAAATTATATTTGGTTAGGTAGTATGAGAGCAAGATTACAAGGTTTTGTAATTTTTGATTATATTGATAAATATCCCGAGGCAAGAGAAAATATGTCAAAGTGGATAAATTCTGGTTTATTAAAAATACCTGAATATTCTTGTGAAGGCGATATTGATGATTTTCCTAAGACATTCCGTAAGCTTTTTGAAGGAAAAAATTTAGGAAAAATGCTCTTAAAGCTCTCAAATATTGAATAGCATTAAATAATTAACTTAAATTTTTTAAAATAGTGCCTTGTTTTAATTTTTATATTATAACTTTCTTATGGAAAATCATTATGATGTATTAGTTGTCGGAGCAGGAATCTCAGGAATTGGTGCTGGTTATCATTTACAAACTAAATGTCCCAAGAAGTCTTATGCAATTCTAGAAGGTAGGGATACAATTGGTGGTACATGGGATTTGTTTCGTTATCCTGGAATAAGATCTGATTCTGATATGTATACTTTGGGATTTTCTTTTTATCCCTGGAAAGAAAAGGAGGCTATAGCCAATGGACCTGCTATTTTAAAGTATCTTCATGAAACATCAGAAAAATTTAATATAAAAGAAAAAATAAAGTTTGGTCATTATGTTAAGAGCGCATCTTGGTCTTCAGAAAAATCACAATGGGAATTGGAAGTTAAAACAAAAGAAAAAAATCATAAAATGACATGTAACTTTATTTTTATGTGTTCTGGTTATTATTCATATAAAGAGGGATATACCCCTGATTTTTCTGGTATCGCTAATTTTAATGGTCAGGTAATCCATCCCCAAAAATGGACTGAAGACATAGACTACAATAATAAAAATGTAATTGTTATTGGAAGTGGTGCTACAGCAGTTACAATTGTCCCTGAAATGGCTAAAAAATCAAAACATGTAACTATGCTTCAAAGATCTCCAACATATGTAGTTTCAGCTCCAGCAAAGGATCCTATAGCTAAAATACTCCAAAGATTTTTACCAAACAAAGCTGCTTATTTTTTTGTTCGATGGAAAAATATTATAAGACAGCATTGGTTTTTTACCCTTTGTAAGAGAAATCCAAAAAGGGTAAAAGATTTTATTTTAGGTCAAATACGTAAAGAACTTGGCCCAAGTTATGATATCAAAAAACATTTTACACCTAATTATAATCCTTGGGACCAAAGAATGTGCTTAGTTCCTAATGGTGATTTATTTGAAGCTATTAAAAATAAAAAAGCATCAGTTGTTACTGATGAAATTGAACATTTTACTAGTAAAGGAATAAAATTAAAATCTGGGGATGAAATAGATGCTGATTTAGTTGTTACCGCAACCGGATTAAATATGGAGTTACTTAGCAATATTGAATTAACAGTTGATAAAGAAAAAATTGATTTGTCAAAAACTATTACATACAAGGGAATGATGTTTAGTGGTGTTCCAAATCTTGTTTCAACATTTGGTTATACAAATGCATCTTGGACCCTGGGTGCAGATTTAACATCTGAATATGTTTGTAGGTTAATAAATCTTATGGAAAGAAAATCTTTAAAAAAATGTTGTCCTGAGGCTAATAATAATATTGAAAAAGATGAAAATTGGCTGAATCTTTCATCCGGATATATCGAAAGGTCAAAAAATATTTTTCCAATGCAGGGTAAGAAAAAACCTTGGAAAAATAATCAAAATTTTATTAAGGATGTTTTTCAAATTCGTTATGGAGACTTAAAAGACGGCGATATGAAGTTTTCATAATAAAAAATTAAAAATCTAAATATTTATTCAATTACTACATATCAAATACTAGAGTTTAGGAAAAAAAATGAAATCAAGAATATGTGAAATGTTGGGAATAGAATTTCCTTTACTAGCTTTCTCACACTGTAGAGATGTTGTGGCTGCAGTTTCAAAAGCTGGGGGAATGGGAGTTTTTGGTGCAGTTAATTTGCCACCAGAGCGCTTGAAGGAAGAATTGACTTGGATTGATGACCATGTTGATGGAATGCCTTACGGGATAGATTTAATAGTACCTAATAAATTTGAGGGTAAGGGCGAGGAAGTATCTAATGAGCAAATATTAAATGCAATCCCTCAAGGCCATAGAGACTTTGCTAAAGGTATTTTAAATGAATATGATATTGATACTGATGGGCTAGAGGATGTCAAAGAGGGTGCAAAGCAATTCAGAATGAATCTTTCTGATGAAGGTGCTGCAACTTCTCTTGAGGTTGCTTTTGAGCATCCTATAAAATTAGTTGCTAATGCTCTTGGTGTTCCTCCAAAAGTTATGCTTGATATGGGAAAGAAACATAGTGTTGCTGTTGCAGCTCTAGTAGGAGCAAAAGAGCATGCAATAAAGCAAGTTGAAGCTGGCGTAGATATTCTAATCGCATCAGGAGGAGAGGCGGGAGGTCATTGTGGTGACGTATCAACAATGGTCTTAATTCCTGAAGTTTATAAAGCGATTCAACCAATTAGGAATGTTCCAATTTTAGCAGCTGGAGGAATTACTACCGGCTCTCAAATGGCAGCAGCTATGTCAATGGGTGCATCAGGTGCTTGGTGTGGTTCAGTTTGGCTTACAACCTCTGAGGCAGAAACAAACCCTGTAGTTAAAGAAAAAATGCTAGCTGCAAGTTCAAGAGATACCATCAGATCAAAAAGCCGAACAGGTAAAAGTTCAAGACAGCTTAGATCTCCTTGGACTGATGCCTGGGAAAATAAAGGTCCAGAGCCATTACCTATGCCCTTACAGTCTCTTGTGAGTGAACCTGCACTTAAGAAAATTGATAAATTATCTCAAAGTGGTCATGAAGGCGCTAAAGAATTAGCAACATACTGGGTTGGTCAAGGTGTTGGTTTAATGAATCAGTCAATGTCATCCGGTGCTGTTGTTCAAAACTTTAAAGAAGAATTCATCGAGGCCTATGAAAGGCTTTCTAATTATTTAAGTTAATTTAGTTTTAAATAATGTATAAAATTATGAATATTCTTTTAATCCTCTTCCTTTTTCTAATCTTAACTACTGGATATCTATTCTTAACAAAGCCAAAGAATATGCCATTTATGGGTCATTTTGCTGATAAAATCTTATATGGATCTCTTTATTATTTTGATAGTCCTGATGCCAGCTATATTTATGCAAAAAAGAAGAATGTTAATCTAAAGTTACATTTCTTTTTACCAAAAGAACCAAAAGTTAAGTCAAGTGTCTTACTTTTTCATGGAGGTGGCTGGGCTTTTGGTTCTTCTTACTCTCTTTTTAAAATATGTAAAGATCTATCAAGATCAGGAATAACTTGCGTAAGCGCAGATTATAGACTTGGTTTAAAACATGACACAAAAGTTAAAGATTCAATGTTAGATGCTCATGAGGCATACAATTGGATGGTTGAAAATTCTGATAAACTAAATATAGAAAAAGATAAGATTATAGTCGGGGGAGGGTCTTCTGGTGGTCATCTTGCTGCATCACTGGCAATGATTCCAGATGAAGAAAATAATACGCATGATAATATTCAAGCAATGATATTTCTTAATCCTGCTTTAAATACTTCTTTTTTAAATATAGAAATTCCAGAAAATATTGATGAGAGAAGAAAAAAATTATGGCTTTATGTGAGGAAATTATTTGAAGGAAAATCTGATGATCTTTCACCTTCAAATTTTATTCGAAGTAACCTTCCTCCATCAATTATATTTCATGGAGAAAAAGACAAAACAATTCCAATTTTTATGATAGATGATTTTGTTAAAGAGATGAAAGAAAAAGGGAATGAAGTTGACTTCTTTAGATGGAAAGATAAAGGGCATCAATTTTATAGATGGGATAAAGAGGCTTATCCTGAAGTAATTAAAGAATTAGTAATTTTTATCAATAAGCAGAACAACTAAAGAGGAACTTTATGCCATTAAAGACATCAATTTTTGGATCACTCGTGAGTATTTTTTTAGCAGGATTCATAGCATTTTTATCCAGTGAAAATAGTTCTAATATCCTTGGCATTCGATCATTAGTTTTTTGTGCCGCGTACTCTTTTTTTGTTCATTGGCTATTTTTTATTCATGCTTATTTATTTCAAACTGAACATTATTTTGATGCCACTGGAAGTTTTACTTATATAAGCCTTTCTTTAATTTTAATTATTAATTCTTTGAATAATTATAGTAGTGATGGGTTGAATATCTATTCTCTTATTATTGGCTTCATGGTTATTGTTTGGGCCGCGCGCTTAGGGTCATTTTTATTTAAAAGGGTAAAAGAAGTTGGACAAGATATTCGCTTTATTGAAATGAAAAAAGATTTTTTTTGGTTCTTTATGACATGGACCTTATCAGGCCTTTGGGTTTTCCTAACTTATGTTGCGGGCCTATTAGCAATGACCTCTAATAGCACAGAAAATTCATTTAGCTATTATCAATATTTTTGTCTAATTCTAGGTAGTTTTATTTGGATTGTAGGATTTTTGATTGAAGTTGTATCTGATCATCAAAAAAAGATTTTTCGAAGGAATATATCCAATAAAGGAAAGTTTATAAAAACCGGATTATGGGCATGGTCAAGACACCCTAATTATTTTGGCGAGATCGTTCTTTGGACCGGTATTTCGATAATTGCATTACCAACCATGGTTGGTTTAAAATTCATTGTTCTAATCTCTCCGATATTTGTATACATACTTTTGACAAAAATTAGTGGTGTACCGATGCTTGAAAAAAGCTCAGACATTAAATGGGGAAATGATCCTAATTATGTTGAGTATAAAAAAAATACACCAGTATTATTTTTAAAAAAACCTAATCTTTAATCAAATCTTCTTTTAAATATTTTCCAGCCATATAATAATGAAATGCACACCATAACTTTAAGAATGCAAAAATAAGAAGGCTGTATCTTAAAGAATCTTTTCCATATTCTGAGTTTAATAAATCACTAACAATTCCGACAGATTGAGGGCCAAAACCTAGGCCGATAATATTTATAATAAACAATAATATTGCTGCAGCAACAGATCTCATTCTTAGCTCTACTATACCTTGTGTTTGACTAAATGTTGCAGCTTGATAAAAGTTACCTAAGGCAACAGGTATAATTAACCATAACAGTGACATTGTTGCAGTTGGGCTTAGATAGACATAAACATTAAATGGTACTGTTAAAGCCATTGCTATTGCAGCAATCCAAAGAGACCATCTGACATCTTTTGCTCCAAAGTAGTCTGATAAATAACCACCTAAAAATATACCTAAACCTCCTGGTATTCCAAGAATTAGGCCTAAATACCAGCCCACATCGCTTGTTTGCATTCCATAAGATCTTTGAAAAAAGGAAGGTAGCCATGTTATTGCTCCATACCCAACGAAGGCAGCTAATGCTGCTGCAAATACTAGATGTCTAAAAGATCTTTTCTTTATTAGATAAGAAACCGTCTCATAGATGCTTGGTTGTTTCTCTGAGGCAACTTTTCCTTCTGCCTGTCCACGAATTGGTTCTTTAACTGTGAATCTGAATATAAAAGCAAGTAATATGCCTGGGATACCAACAACAAAAAAAGCTAATCGCCAACCAAAGACTTCATTAATCCAGCCTCCAGCAAATAATCCAAACATTATACCAAAAGGTATGCCTAAAGAATAAATTCCTAAGGCAGTTGACCTTTTGTTAGCAGGAAAATAATCAGCTATCATCGAGTGAGCTGGCGGACTACATCCAGCTTCTCCGACACCTACACCAATTCTAGCAAAAAGAAGGTGAAAGAAATTTTGAGCTAGCCCTGATAAAGCTGTCATAAAACTCCAGATACCCAATGAAAGCGCTATAAGATTTCTTCTATTTCCTTTATCAGCATATTTAGCAATTGGAATACCAAGAGTTGCATAAAATAATGCGAAAGCAAACCCAGTTAAAAAACCTAATGAAGTATCGGAAAGATCTAGATCTGTTTTTATTGACTCCAGTAAAATCGATAAAATCTGCCTATCAATGAAGTTAAATGTGTAAACTACAACCAATATTCCTAAAGCATAGTTTCTGATTGAATTTGTTGTTTGTGTGTTATCAACTAGTGACATTTTTTCCCCAAAAATTTAGAATTTTAATATTATGTAATTTAATGATTAATGCTATAAAAACTTACCTTAAAGTTTTGGGGGTTTTTTAATGTTATTATCAATATAATAATCAACATACTTATGAAAGAATTGGTTTCCCCTCTCATTCCTTCCAAAAAGAACGCTATCGTTAGAGTTTGAGTTAAGACCTTTTTGTATCTCTATTCCCAAAAGATAGTCTTCGTCATTAACAACATCTCTTAAGAAATTCATATTATGGTCAAGCTCATCAACCTCTTCTTTATTTATTGGCTTTTTTGGAGCAAGGTAATGAAGAACTGTTGAATTTGTATAAGGATCTTTTCCTGGAAGAATTTGAGCTATTTGTCCTATTCCTAAACCAAGAGATATTGCAATATTTGGAAAGAGTGTTCTTACAAAATCTACTCCACAACCCTCTTTTTTCCACCATTCGTCTTTTGGTAAATCATGAATTTCTTCTATATTCGTAGATGCAAAAGCAACTCTTAAATGAGGTCCAAATGAAGTAAAATCCATTATGTCATTCATTGTCATAGTAGCTATTGTATCTTTATGAGCAGTGTTAAAATGATAACCCTCAAGATAACCATCAAATGCTATTTTCCAATTTGCCCCATCAATTATTTTGAAACCATGATAATACCAATTTTCTAAGTTAAAATGCTCTATCTCCGGTAGCATTCCATCAAGAAACTTTTCAAAATCAATATTATCTGTCTTAGAGAGTGAAACAAATATTAAACCTCCCAATTCTTTGCACTGTAATTTTTCTAAACCAAAGCATTTATTGTCTATATCTCCAAATTTATGTTTATCTGTGACTCCTATTAAGTCTCCAGAGTTAGAATATGTCCAACCATGATAAGGACAAGAAAAGCGACTTCTGTTGCCTATACCTTCTTGAGCAACGATAGCACCTCTATGAGTACATACATTCCTAAATGCATTAACTTTATTATTTTTATCCCGAGTAATTAATACAGGTATGCCTGTAATTTCCATTGCCTTATAATCACCTGGGTTAGGCATTTCTATTGAAAGCGCAAGCATCAAAGGAAGGCTTTGAAATATATTTTCCATCTCAGAGGACCACCTTTTATTGGACGTGTAATCTGATGTTGGAACCTTTAAAATATCAGGAGCCTGATCTGTGGTCCCGTTCTTTACATGACCAACTATTTTTTCTGCTATTTTATTATACTCTTCTTTTCTATCCAATATATCCTCGCATTAAATTTTCAAATCAGTATACTTATTATTATTTACAGAATTTATTTTATATTTTCCAATAATTTTATATTTTATATTTTACAAATAAAATAATTATATAATATCTTAAGTAAATATATAATTAGTTATTAATTTATATTTTCTATTAAGTAATTAACTGCGTCAAAAATACAATGGATTTAATGAGATACCTCTGTTATGACAAATAATTAAATATATTATATTTGTATTGATATAATATGCCAAAAAATAAAATTAGAGAAGAAGAGTGATAATATGGATTTAGATTTTACTAAGAGTGATCAAGAATTTCGAGAAGAAGTGAGAGATTTTATATCGAATAACTTTTCTCAACCCAATGCTAGCGGACAAAATATCGAAAAATATCATGAGGTTACCTCTGATCAAATGAAAGAAGGTATTCTTGAATGGCATAAAACTTTATATAAAAAAGGTTGGATTGCACCACATTGGCCCGAGGAGTACGGAGGAGTAGATTGGTCTATAACTCAGAGATATATATGGGATCAAGAATGTGCTAATGCTGGAACAACACCTCTAATTCCTTTTGGTCTAACAATGCTAGGCCCAGTAATTATTGCCTATGGAAACGATCATCAAAAAGACTGGGTATTAAAAGGAATATTATCAGGAGAAGATTGGTGGTGTCAGGGTTATTCTGAGCCTGGCGCTGGTTCTGATTTAGCAAGTTTAAGAACTAAAGCAGAAAAAGTTGGTGACCATTATGTTGTTAACGGGCACAAAATATGGACTACACTTGCGCAATACGCAGATTGGATGTTCTGTTTGGTTAGAACCTCTTCAGATGGCAAGCCTCAAGAAGGAATTTCATTTCTTTTGATTGATATGAACACACCGGGAATAGATGTTAAACCAATTATTACTGTTGATGGCGGCCATGAGGTTAACGAAGTATTTTTAGAAGATGTTAAAGTTCCAGTTGAAAACCTTGTTGGTGAAGAGAATATGGGATGGACAATAGCTAAGTTTTTACTTGGAAATGAGAGAACAGGTATTGCTGGAGTTGCAAGATCCAAGCAAGCAATAAGTAAATTAAAAGACATAGCTAATTCAGAATATAATGATGGAAAACCTCTAATGGTCGATCCTTCTTTTAACCAAAAAGTTACTGAATTAGAAGTAGAGCTTACTGCTCTTGAGTATACAGAGTTAAGAACTCTAGCAAAAGAGAGTAAGGGAGAGGGTCCTGGTGCTGAATCTTCGATACTAAAAATTAAAGGTACTGAAATTCAACAAAAGATATCTGAATTAACTCTTGAGGCTATTGGTAACTATGCTAGCCCATATCTTACACCTTTAAGTGTTCGAAGTTTTGGGTCAAATTATCCAGAGGTTGGCCCAGATCATTCTCAAGGTGTTGCCCAGAACTACTTCGGTATGAGAAAAACATCTATTTATGGTGGGTCAAACGAAATACAAAGAAATATTATAGCAAAAATGGTCTTAGGATTATAGGGAGAAAAAAATGGACTTTTCATTTAGCGAAGAGCAGACTTTATTACGTAATACAATACAATCATTCCTTCAGGATAATTATGATTTCGATTCCAGGAAGGCAATTATCCAATCTGAAGATGGAATGAGTAAAGAAAATTGGAAGCAATTGGCCGAGCTTGGTCTTCTTGGAGTCCCGTTTTCAGAAGCTGATGGTGGTCTTGATTTTGGTCCTGTTGAAACAATGATTGTTGCTGAAGAATTTGGAAAAGGTTTGGTGATTGAGCCTTATATTCAAACCGTAGTTACTTGTGGTGGTTTCTTGAGAAGAGGCTCAGAAGACCAAAGACAAGAACATCTGTCAAAAATCATTTCTGGAGAAGAGATTTGGGCTTTTGCTCATGCTGAACCACAAGGAAGGTTTAATTTATCTGACATAAAAGTTTCTGCATCTAAAAGTAATGACGAATATTCTTTAAATGGGCATAAATGTGTTGTATCTGGTGCGCCTTGGGCACAAAAACTAATAGTATCTGCTAGAACATCTGGTGATCAATCTGATAAAAGCGGTATATCATTATTTATTGTCGATAAGTCTAAAGAAGGTGTTTCTTCAAGGGACTACAAAACAGTTGATGGAAGTATGGCTTCTGAGCTGACTTTTGAAAACGTTAAGGTAGACTCAAGTTCTATCATAGGTGAAGAAGGAAAAGCTTATGATCTAATTGAGTTAGTTGTTGATGAAACTATTGCAGCTTTATGCGCTGAGGCGATAGGAGCAATGTCTGTCTTAAATGACGCTACTGTTGAATATTGTAAAACTAGAAAACAATTTGGCCAACCAATTGGAAAATTTCAAGTACTCCAACACAGAATGGTTGATATGTTTATGCAATATGAGCAATCAGTCTCCATGACCTACATGGTAAATCTTAAATTAAGTGAAGATGAATTAGAGAGAAGGAAAGCTGCATCAGGAGCCAAGGTTCAAATTTGTAATGCCTCCAAGTTTATTGGTCAGAGCGCCGTCCAGCTTCATGGCGGAATGGGTATGACTGATGAGTTAAATGTCGGTCATTATTTTAAAAGACTTGCTATGATCGAGACACAGTTTGGGAATGCTGATCACCACCTTAAAAAATACTCTTCAGCTTCTTAAGGTTTAGTTAAAATGAATGATTGGTTAAAATTTGAAAAAAAAGGTTCGATTGTTACCTTAACCATGAATCGTCCCGATATTCGTAATCCTCTAGGGGAGCCCGAGGATGTAGTAAATTTTGAAGAAGCCTCAAACTTAATTAATAATGATAGAGATATTCGGTGTGTAATTTTAACTGGTGCTGGCAAAGCATTCTCAGCGGGCGGGAATGTTAAAAATATGCAAAATAAATCTGGAAATTTTTCAGGTTCCTCTGTGGCTTTAAGAGAAAGGTATAGATTTGGAATTCATAAAATTATTAAGGCTATTTGGAATATAGATGTTCCAGTTATAGCTGCAGTTAATGGTCCTGCTATAGGGCTAGGAAATGATGTAGCTTGCCTTGCAGATATGAGGATTTCTTCTGAAAATGCTTTATTTGGAGTAACATTTTTAAAAATTGGTCTAATACCTGGCGATGGAGGAGCTTGGCTTTTACCAAAAATTATTGGAATGGCTAGAGCATCAGAATTATTATTTACTGCAAAGTTAATAGATTCTAAGACCGCAAAGGAATGGGGGTTGATTAGTGATTTTTATAAAGATGAAGATCTAATGACTGAGGCTAATAACCTTGCTTTATCTATAGTTAAACAACCACCTGATGCATTAAGAATGAGTAAAAAATTATTAAGAGAAGGTATGGGTGTAAGTTTTGATAATATCCTTGAGATGTCAGCAAATATGCAAGCTTTAATGCATCTTACAGATGATCATCAGGAGGCTCTATCAGCTTTTTTTGAGAAAAGAGACGGCGATTTCAAAGGAAAATAATGATAACAACAGGAGATAGTTTTGGATTTAAATTTTAATCAAGCTGATATAGATTTTCGTAACGAAGTAAGAGATTTTATAAAAACCTCATACACATCTGAAATGAAGTCTGAGTTAAGAAGGTCAAAAAATGGATCTGCCAGTAAAGATCTTCATGTAAAATGGCAAAAATCACTTTATGAAAAAGGTTGGATAGCTCCAAATTGGCCCGTTGAGCATGGTGGTCCAGGTTTCACAACTACTCAAAATTATATTTTTGAAACTGAAATGGCTCATGCAGGCGTTCCTAGAACTGTTCCTTTTGGTTTGTCTATGGTTGCTCCTGTACTTATGGAATTTGGAACTGAGGAGCAAAAAAATAAATATCTACCAGATATTTTAGCAACGAATGTTTGGTGGTGTCAGGGATATTCTGAGCCTGGTTCAGGTTCAGATTTAGCATCTCTTCAATGCAAGGCAGAAGATAAAGGCGATCATTATTTGGTTAATGGTACAAAAATTTGGACTACAATGGCGCAACATGCCGATATGATTTTTTGTTTGGTTAGGACTTCCAAAACGGAAAAGCCACAATCTGGTATTTCTTTTTTATTAATTGATATGAAATCAGAGGGTATTGATGTTCGTCCTCTTATTACATTAGATCAATCTCCTGAGCCTTATCAAGAGGTTAATCAGGTATTCTTTGAAGATGTAAAAGTCCCTAAAGAAAATCTTGTTGGTGAAGAGAATAAAGGTTGGACATATGCCAAGTACCTCCTTGAGTTTGAGAGGGGTAACTCATACTCACCTACTTTATACAGAGGTATAGAAAAGCTAAAGGATATAGCAAAAGAGACATCAACAGGAAATGGAATAAATCTAATCGATGATTCTGATTTCTTAAGTAAATTGAATAAATGCGAAATAGAGATTCAAGCACTTGAGTTCGTCGAATTAAGAATATTTTCTGCTCTATCAGCAGGTCAAAGGGTTGGTCCGGAGTCTTCTATTTTAAAGACTAGAGGTACTGAATTACAGCAAAAACTTCAAGAACTATCAGTTGAAGCTATTGGTTATTGGGCATCACCATTTGTTTATGATACATTCGCAAATATTAATGAGCCTTCAATTGGTCCTGATTATGCAATGACAATTGCACCAGCTTATTTTAATGGAAGAAAAACAACGATATACGCTGGATCAAATGAAATTCAAAGAAATATTATCTCAAAGGCAGTTTTAGGACTATAATAATCTAATATTTTTCAAAGAAATTTCTCACCGACTCGTATAGTTTAGCTTTATGTCTGTTTGGGGTAAACTCGCCGGTGTTACAGCTGGCTATCTGGTCGGTGGTATTTTTGGTGCTGTTGTCGGTGCTGTCGCAGGGCATTTTGTCTTGGACAAAAATGATGAAGACGTTGCCTTTGCTATAGCCTTAATTGCGCTTTCCGCAAAAATGTCTAAGGCTGATGGAAAAATTTCTGATAAAGAATTTATAGCTTTTAAAGAAATTCTTCATGATGTCCCAGAAAATGAATTAAAAAATGTTTTTAAAATTTATAATTTAGCTAAGGAGGATATTTCAGGATATGATGTATATGCTACTCAAATAGCAACAATTTTTGAAAATAACCTTCATGTATTGGAAAATGTTTTGGATGCTTTATTTCATGTAGCAAAAGCCGATGCTCCAGTTAATAAGAATGAATTATTTTTTCTAGAGAAAGTTGCTGGTATTTTTGGTTTTACTGCAGCAGAGTTTGCAAGGATTCGAGCAAGCCATATGGCCGCTCAAAATGACGATCCTTGGTTGGTTCTTGGCTTAGAAAGCGGGACAGATATTAAAAAAACAAAATCTCAATGGAAAAAATTAGCAGCTGAAAATCATCCTGATAAATTAATAGCAAAAGGAGTTCCTAAAGAGCTTTTGGGTATGGCAAATGAAAAACTTTCTGTAATAAATGGCGCTTATAATAAAATTGTAAGAGCTCATGAAATAAAAGCTGGATCGGAGATGTAATTTAATGTCACAAAAAATGAAAATAGTTGCTGCAAAAGAAGCAGTTAAATATGTTAAAAATAATATGAAATTGGGCTTAGGGACAGGCTCTACTGTCGATGAGTTTTTAAAACTCCTATCTATCGAAATTAAAAATGGTCTTGATATTTTAGGAGTTGTAACTTCAGAAAAAACAAAAGAACTATCACAAAATCTTGGAATACCTCTAACAACTCTGAGTAATGTTAAGGACCTTGATTTGACTATTGATGGTGCAGATGAGATTGATCCTGATCTTTCCTTAATCAAAGGCGGGGGAGGAGCTCTTCTTAGAGAAAAGATTATCGCTTATAATTCAAAAGAACTAATTATTATTGCCGACAAAACAAAGTTAGTTTCAAAACTTGGTGATTTTACTATTCCTACAGAGGTTTCTCCTTATGAGCATCAAGCCACAAGCTCAAGGATAATGCAAAAGCTTGATGAAATTGGCTATAATGGTTCAATAAAATTAAGACAAGACAAAGATAATATTTTTGTTACTGATGGTGGAAATTTTATTTATGACATATCAATTGGTCTTGTAGGAGAGCCATATATAATTGAAAAGTTATTGAACACAATACCAGGCGTTTTTGAAAATGGATTATTTATCAACCTTACAACAAAAGTTATTATTGGAGGTCAGGATAAAGCAGAGGTTATTGAAAAATAATCTAAATTGCACCTGCTTTTTTTGCATATTCCCAACCAGCTTCTGCAAGCGGCCTTACTCTATCGCTTTGTGCTTCAGCATGCTCACTAGCAGCTGTACCATCCCTAACTCTCCCAAGGATACCTTGAAGAATACCGGCTAATCTGAAAAAATTATACGCCAAATAAAAATCTATATTCTCTATTTCTTTCCTATTTGTTTGTTCGCAATACATTCGTATATATTCGTCTGCAGACGGAATACCTAATTCTTTAAGGTTAGCATTTGAAAGCGACTGTGTTCCTGCCCCATTAGCTACATCTGGCATAAACCATTGCATTAAATGATAAGTAAAGTCACCTAAAGGATGTCCTAGTGTGGATAATTCCCAATCAAGAACTGCTAAAACTTTAGATTGATCAGGGTGTAATACCATATTATCTATTCTGTAATCACCATGAACAATCGATGTTTCATCTTGACCAGGTATATTATTTGGTAACCAATCTATAAGAGATTGCATTGATTTTATTTCTTGTGTTTCTGAAGCAAGGTACTGTTTAGTCCATCTTGAAATTTGACGAGCGAAATAATTTCCTGGTTTTCCGAAATCTTCAAGGCCAATTTTTTTATAGTCAGCATTATGGAGTTCTGCCAAAGTTTTATTTTTAGCTGTAAATATTTGTCTACGTATTTCTTGCGATGAATTTGGTAAAGTTGGATCCCAAATAATTCTTCCCTCAACCATTTCCATAACATAAAAAATTGTTCCAATAATTGTTTCATCCTCACACAAACAAAATGTTTCAGGAACAGCATAATTTATTGAATTTAACGCAGTGATAACCTTGTACTCTCTATCGACAGCATGAGCTGAGGGTAAGAGTTTTCCTGGTGGCTTCCTTCTTAAAACATATTTCTTATTAGGGGTTATTAATTGATATGTTGGATTTGACTGTCCACCTTTAAATTCCATAACACTCAAAGGTTTTTCGAAATTCGGAATAATATCTGATAGATATTCCTCTAATTTTTTTTCAGGAAATTTTAATTTATCCTGAACTTCCATAGTTCCAGTAAACTTTTCTGTTGATGTCATTTCATTTTTATTATTATTCATTATTTTCTCTTTTAATTGCTCTCCAACCTATATCACTTCTATAGTATGAATTATCCCATTTTATCAAGTTTATAGCGTTAATAGCACCTGAATTTGCTTCTTTTACACTGTTTCCAAAACTTGTAACGCTTATTACTCTTCCGCCATTTGTAAGAATTGAATTACCATCTTTTTTTGTACCAGCATGAAAAATAGTTATATTTGGATCTTTTTCAGCTAAATCAATACCAGTTATTAATTTACCAGTTTCATAAGATTCTGGATAACCACCCGCTGACATAACAATTGTAAGGGCATACCTTTTATCCCAATCAATAAAAGACTCGCTAAGTTTATTTTTACAACAATTTATTATCAAACTTAATAGGTCTGTTTTTAGTCGTGGAAGTATTACCTGACATTCAGGATCTCCAAATCGAACATTATATTCTATCAGTTTAGGACCTTCATCAGTAATCATTAAACCTGCATATAGTATACCAGTATAGGGACAGTTTAAGTCTTTCATAGCTTTTAGTGTTGGTTCTATAATTCTCTCAATTGTTTCTTTCTTTAATTCTTTTGTCATTATTGGAGCAGGTGAGTAAGCCCCCATACCTCCAGTATTTGGACCTGTGTCATTTAATCCAATTCTTTTATGGTCTTGTGCTGATGTTAATTCTGCATAACCATTTTCATCTACTATTACAAAGAAGCTAACTTCTTCTCCAATCAAAAATTCTTCAATTATAATTTCTTTACCAGCACCACTGAAAGCTCCAGAAAAATTTTTTTGGATGGCGTCAATACCTTCATCGAAATTTTCTGCAATAATAACACCTTTTCCCGCCGCTAAGCCGTCAGCCTTAATTACTATTGGGAATTTTTGTTTTTTTAAATATTTAATTGCCAAGATTTCTTCATTAAATGATTTAAATTTAGCAGTAGGAATTTTATATTTTTCGCATATCTCTTTCGTAAATTTCTTTGATCCCTCTAGTTTTGCAGATAACATTTTAGGACCAAAAACCAAAATATCGTATTGAGTAAGAAAATCTACTAAGCCCTCAACTAAAGGAATTTCTGGGCCTATAATAACAAGATTTATATTATTATTATTACAATAATTTAAGACCTCTTTGTGACTTGAGGTATTAAGGTCTATACATACTGCGTAATTTTCAATTCCTGGATTACCAGGTGTGCAAAAGATTTTTTTAGAGCCCTCGCTTTCATATAATGCTTTAGCAATCGCATTTTCTCGGCCACCTGATCCTATTAAAAGTATATTCATTTTATTTTGACTATTTAAGTATTTAAGAGATTAAGTATTTAATTTATAATAAAGTATATAGTTATGAATTCTACAATAAAAAATACATTAGAGCTTTCTGTTTCTGAATTATCGAACTCAATTAAACGTTTAATTGAAGACAATTTTGAATATGTTCGTGTCAGAGGTGAAATTGGTAGAGTTTCTAGACCGAACTCTGGGCATATCTATTTTGATTTAAAAGATAATGAATCTGTTATATCGGGAATTATTTGGAAGGGTAATGCTTTAAAGCTACAAATGAAACCTGAAGAGGGACTCGAAGTTATTTGTATTGGAAGGGTCACAACATACAAAGGTCAATCTAAGTATCAAATTATTGTAGATAAAATTGAACCAGCAGGTATCGGGGCTTTAATGGCCTTACTTGAAAAAAGAAAAAAAAGTTTAGAAAGTGAGGGTTTATTTTCTGAAGAATATAAAACAACTATTCCTTATATTCCTAAAACTATAGGAGTTATAACGAGTCCTTCTGGAGCAGTTATTAGAGATATACTTCATCGAATTGAAGAAAGATTCCCTCTTGAGGTGTTAGTTTGGCCTGTGCGTGTTCAGGGAGAGACATGCCCTGAAGAAGTAATAGATGCTATAGAAGGTTTTCATTTGATTGATCAAAGTAATATCTCTAGACCTGATATAATTATAGTAGCAAGAGGCGGGGGTAGTTTGGAAGATTTATGGGGCTTTAATGATGAGGGCGTTGTAAGAGCTGCGTTTAATTCAAAAATTCCTATAATTTCCGCAATTGGTCACGAAACTGATAACACATTGCTTGACTTAGCGGCTGATCTTAGGGCCCCTACACCAACAGCGGCAGCTGAAAAAGCTGTTCCGGTTAAAGATGAGTTATTACTTGATTT
>CERW01050445.1_pt1 | contig 20620 bp, 19 predicted proteins | sample 530751 | NCBI WGS metagenome assembly CERW01 (sample SAMEA2620929, study PRJEB7988) | marine metagenome | biome: marine biome (ENVO:00000447); feature: surface water layer (ENVO:00002042); material: "saline water (ENVO:00002010), including plankton (ENVO:xxxxxxxx)" | depth 5 m | reverse complement strand
TATTTAATATTTTCTTTATTGATATTTTTTTATATTATTGTTTTAGAGTTTGGACCATCCCCAAGAGATAGTGACTTTTCTCTAGTCTTTAACGTTATTGCTCAGAAAATCATAGTTTTAGTCTTTGTTCTATCGGTCTTTTATCAATCTTTTGGCAACGCCTCTTTTTTGAATAAACATAATAAATAAATCCAAATTAAACCCCAATTACTCCGGAGAATTAATGCAAATGAATGCAAATAAATATTTTCTTATTCTATTAGCAATATTTTTAGTTAGTTGCTCATCTGAAAAACTAGCTTGGGAAGAGCATTTGTATTCAGCTGATGCTCTAAGTGCTCAAGCGGTAATTTCAGAAGAATTATTATCCAGCCATATCACAGTTTTATCTTCCGATGATTTTGAGGGAAGAAAACCAGCAACAAGGGGCGGTAAAAAGACAGTAAAATATTTAATTGATGAGTTTAAAAAAATGGACCTATCGCCTGGAAATCCAAATGGAGAATGGACTCAAAAAGTCCAAATGCTTGGCGTAAAGTCTTTCGTAAGAACCCAATTCATAAACGATGATGAAAGATGGGCAATGAAAACAGGTCTTGATATAATTGGCAACTCTTATTTAAAAGAAAAAAAGATAAATCTAGAAAAAGTAGATCTGGTTTTTTGTGGATACGGTGTATATGCTCCTGAGTATGGATGGGATGATTTTAAAAATATTGACATTAAGGGTAAGGTTGTAGTTGTGCTTGTTAATGATCCTCCTATAAAAAATGGCAATAATTACGATTCTAATATGTTTAAAGGTAGCGCCATGACATATTACGGTAGATGGTCGTATAAATATGAAGAAGCCTTGAGAAGGGGAGCTGCGGGTGCAATAGTTATACATGAAACAGGCCCAGCTGGCTATCCTTTTAGTGTTTTACAATCAGGTCATGACTCAGAACATTTAACTATTGAAAATAAAAATGCTCTTAAATTTGAAGGCTGGATACCAATTGATACAGCAAAAAGGTTATTCTCTATGAGTGGATCTTCTTTTTCTGAAATGAAGAAGAAGGCTTTAAGTCCAGATTTTGAACCCTTAGCATTAGATGTAAAATTTATTAGCAGAATCTCCAATTCATTTCGGAAGGTCTCTTCAGAGAATGTTATTGCAAAATTTGAAGGAAATGATGATTTATTAAAAGATGAATATATTATATATACAGCTCATTGGGACCATTTAGGATATAATGATAATCTTCCAAGTGATAAGGTTTACAATGGAGCAAATGACAATGCATCTGGAACCGGTATGGTTCTGGGGGCCGCTAAAGCATTTACAGCTCTAAAAGATAGTACTCGCAGGAGTGTTCTCTTCCTTGCCGTCACAGCTGAAGAAGAAGGATTGTTAGGTGCAAAATACTACAACCAAAACCCACTTTATCCTCATAATAAAACATTAGCCGTTATAAATGTAGATGCGATGGGAAATACTTATGGAAGAACAAAGGATATAATAATTGTAGGTAAAGGTAATTCTAATATAGATCAAATTGTAGAATCAGCAGCTAAGCAGGATAAAAAGTATGTTGAAGCAGACGCAGAGCCAGAAAAAGGCTACTTCTATAGATCCGATCACTTTGAATTTGCCAAAATGGGTGTCCCTGCACTTTACGTAGATGGCGGAATTGATGTTCGCGGAAAAAATAAGGAATTTGGTAAATTAAAAAAGAATGAATATACGGAGAATCATTACCACTCTTTAAGCGATGAGATTTTAGACGAGTGGACTTACGATGGAATGATTGAAGATAATAAGATTCTATTCAGGGTAGGGTATGCAATATCTCAGCATGATGAATGGCCAACCTGGAACGAAGGTACGGAATTCAAGGCTGTGCGTGAAACTATGTTAACAAAATAACATAGTTTAAAATATTTACAATTTATTTAAGACCAATCTGACTTAATCTTTCATTTAAATACGTACCAGCAGTGTGCTCTTTATTTAATATTACCTCATCCCGTGGATGTAAAAATAATGGCATAGAATACCGACTGACATTTGAATTTAAATCGGGATTTATAACTCGATGTGTAGTGGATGGATAATAATTATTTGATGCCATTTTGAGCATATCTCCAGAATTAACTACAATAGTATTTTTATCACAGCTAATGTCATGCCATTTCCCATTTAAATCCTGAGCTTGAAGACCGGGCTCGCTACCAGCTAATAAAACAGTAATTAGATTAATGTCTTCATGTGGGGCAGCACGCAAAGCATTTACTTCGTAGCTATCTTCAATTGGAGGATAATGAATTATTCTAAATAAATTAGAAGCACTTTTTTCTATCATAGTATTAAGAGGAATAGAAAAATTGCTTTTTACATTTAATGGGCATTCTCGCTCTAACCATCCAAGTAATTGGCTGGCAAGAGATACAATTTCATCATATAAAACCATCGTTGAAGGTCCCATTGTATCAGGAAATTTTCCCCAAGGATATATGTGATAAAACTCTTTTAAATCTTTAATAGTTGAATTTTTAGCATTCTCTGTTAAAAAAGGAAAATATCCATCTTGTTTGTCTTTATTAAATAATAGATCATTTTTATTTTCGTTTTTAAAAAATTCTTCCCAGTCTTTGTATACAAATTGTATTAGATCCTGATCAATAGGGTGATTTTTTATTATTGCAAAACCTGATAATTTTAAGGAATTTTCAAATTGAGCTGAAGCATTAGGCTCTTTATAATCAATGGTTGAAACATCAATAGACATAATGTCCAATATACAATTAGGCTAATTCTTCCTCTGAAAATTGCCATTGACAACCGTGACACCACCAAGGCTTTCCATAGTATTCATCAACGTTGGGTTGCAGTTGCATCTCAGCGTCACACTTTGGACACTTTTTTTTAGCGCCTTTTTTTGGCCATTTATAATCGGGTTTAAATTTTACTGGATTATCTAAATCTTTGCGTTTATTCATATTTAAATTTAACAATCTTTTGTTAAGGATAAAAATAAAGTCTTTATCCGGTAATTATCCATATTTGCAAAATTGTGAGAATTCCTAATCCAAAACCTATATAGTTAGTATACAATTTTTCTTTTACTCTTCTTTCTGATCTCATTTGTAAATCGTATGGATTTAAAATAACATGAGCAGTGTCATTTCTAAATACATAGATATTTTTGGAGCTCCTCAAAGGACCGTGTTGTGAAAATGGGTTTGAAATTGAAAGTGGTTTAATATCTATGTAGTGATTACCAACTATTAATGGAATAGTTTTATCTATAGGTGTATGCCCAATTAAATTACCATCTATGTAAACTGGCACATTTGAACTATCAGATGTAATCTTGAGAAAACCATAAGGATCATCAAATACTGTTCTTTGTGATAAAGCCATTGTGCCAATAAAACAAACACTGTAAATAGTAATTTTAAACATAAAATAAATCATTTTCAATTTATGCCAATATAGAATGAACTTCTATCAGTAAAATATGGTTTATTTTCGATTAAATATCAAATTCGTTTTAGCGTTGATTATTCTGTTATCATCATGTGCAAACTTTAGCGCTTATTTCAATACATTTTACAATGCTAAAGAGCAATTCAATGAAGCTGAAATAATACGAAAAAAATCAGAAAACAATAAACTTTCCAAAACGGCTACAGATCTATACAAAAGCTCAATAGAAAAATCTATATCTATACTAAGTGAATACCCTGATGTAAGCTTTCGAAAAGATGCATATCTAGTAATAATAAAATCATACTTTTTTATTGGTGAATATAAGGAAGCAAATCTTGCTATTACATCTATGCAAGACGAATTTAACAATGAAGAAATTTTGGAGATTGCCTATTGGTCTGCTTTAATTAAATGGAAAGAAGGTAGAGCGCAACCTGCTATTAATTCTTTAATAAATTTATTAGAAGATGATATAGATATATCACTACAATCAAAAATTTACCTCTCTATTGCTGAAATATATTTTGAACAAAATCTCAATGAAAAATCAATGGATTATTTGGAGTTAGCTGCCCAAAAAATCAAAGAGAGGTCTGAAAAAGACCAGATTTATTATAGAATAGCTGAGCTATCATTTAAACAAGAAGATTATTCGCGATCTTTAACAGCTTACAAAGAGGTAATAAAAAACACACAAATAAAAAGTAGGCAGCAATTAAGCAATTTAAAGATTGTTCAAATCTACAGATTTCAAAAAAAATACGATATGGCATCTACATCTATAAAAAATATGCTCTTAGATGATAATTATCAAAGTATCTATGCCGCACTTGAACTCGAGCTCGCTAAACTATATCAAATACAAAATATGTACGATGAATACATATCCAGGCTTAATAGTATACTTGAGGACTTTCCAAGAACCAAGGAATCTGCTGAGTCATCATTTCTTTTAGGTGAAACTACACTTTTAAAACTGCGTGATTTTGATAATGCGTTAAAGTATTATGCGATGGTTAGGTCAGAATCCAGGGTATCGTTATTTATAAAATCTGCTCAACTTAGAATTAAAGAAATTAATGCATATTCAAAGCTAAAGACTGAATATGCATTATGGATAAATAATTCACCTGTTGACTCAACATCCAAGTCAGTTAAAAACTCTAAAAAAATAAACACTACTCCAAAGATGCTCTACGGTATAGCTGAGCTTGAAGCATTGCATTTTAATAATAGCGATTCCGCAATGATCTATCTTGATAAATTGATTAATCTTGAAAACAATAAAGAGATGATGGCTAAAGCCCTGTACATGAAATCTTTTATATTAGATAAATCACAGAAATATAAAGAATCAAAAATATTAAAAAATCAATTGATAGCTAATTTTCCTCAAAGCGATTATGCTTTTGCAGTGCTAAGCTCTGATTCAACACTGACCACCTCTACTAAATCATCCAATGATATATTAGTTGAAGCAGAGCAAGAATGGCTAGCAAACCCTGCTCTAGCTATAGATAAGTATAAAAGCATCGTTTTAAATGACACCATCTCTGAAAGTGGCTTAAGAGCCGCTTATTTCCTTGCTTATAACTATGATTATAACTTTGTTAGGCCTGATAGCGCTAGAAAATTTTATGAATGGATTATTAGGCATCACGGTATAACCGATCAAGCAAAATCATCGAAAGCTAGACTTTCTTTTATATCAGGCATTTTAAGTAAAGATTTTGATAATAAAAATTAGGTATTATTAAATTGAAATTTTTTATAGCAGCTCCATTTGGTAATTACATTAAATATAGGTATCGAAATAATGTATTACCAGTAACAGGTACATGGACATTAAAATACCGATCTGGCTTTTTAGGTAGGTTATTTCGAATTTTGAAAACAATGCGGTACGATATAAAAAAACAAGGCTGGAAGAATAAATTAGGACTGCCAAATGAAGGTATTCATGTTGGATTAAAAAAAACCAATTCCGATGAAATTTTATCAATTGCAGCTATTGAAGATTCAGATTTTAAAAAACTCTTCAAAATTATCCCTAACGATCAATCGGTTGAGATAAACTTTAGTTGCCCCAATTTAGATGAAAAAAAACCATTATCATGGAACGATGCATCTATTTTTAATGCAAGCCCTAGTAATCGAAAGTACTGCATAGCTAAAATATCTCCTACAACCACCATTGATCAATTAACTTTTTTAATAGAAGGTCTAGGCTTTAAACAGATCCATTGCTGCAATACACTCCCGATTAAAGAGGGTGGGTTATCCGGTAAATCGCTCATTCCATATGTTAATAATCTCATATCATCGATAAGAGAAAAATGGGGTAATAATGTTGAAATAATTGCCGGGGGTGGAGTGACAAATACAGATGATATAAAAAAATATATGGCTAGCGGAGCAAACCATATTTCCTTAGGTACAGTTTGTTTTAAGCCATGGAAAATCAAAAACTTAATTAATATTTCGACCACAGAGCTGTAATCATTTTATGAAGCTACTGTATACAACATTCCTTCTATTATTGATAGCTTGTTCAAGCGCACCAAGATATACATCTGGTAATTCAAAAAATAGTTCAGCTATAAAAAAACCTAATTCGCCGAGATTGAACACAAAATCGTCTTTTAATAAGCATAGAAAAACTATGAAAGGTGTAAGCTCATTTTATGCCGAAGATTTTCATGGGAAATTAACCGCTAATGGTGAAATATACGATATGTATGGGCTAACAGCTGCTCATAAAACATTGCCTCTAAATACAATTGTTAGAGTAACGAATACTTCTAATAATAAATCTTTAATATTGCGAATTAATGATAGAGGACCCTACGTTAAAGGTAGAATTCTTGATTGTTCTTATGGAGCTGCTAAAAAACTAGGTTTTGTGAATGATGGCACTACAGATGTTAAAATAGAAGTGATAGAGTGGGGTGACAATAAATATATGAAACATAGAAATTAAATTTGAAAAAACTTTATTTAACGGTTAATCCATTTGGTGGGCTAAAGAAGGGTCCTAAAATTCTAAAAAAAGTTTTACCTCTTTTTGAAAATAAAAATATTGAACTCACTGTAATTGAAACCGAATATGCAGGTCACAATAAAAAGATAGCAATGGATGTGGATATGAGTGGATATGATGGCTTTTGCTGTATAGGCGGTGATGGAACACTCTCTGAGGTCATAAATGGCCAGATGAATAGGAAGGATTTGCTAAAATTTCCCATAGGCCTTATAACAGGAGGAACAGGAAATTCATTTATGCATGACCTTGAATGTTTAGATCCATTAGAAGCAGCCAAAAGAATTATTAATGGAAAACGTAGAAATATTGATATTTTTTCATGCAAAACTAATGATGAGCTATTTTACGGTTTTAATATTTTAGGATGGGGAATTCCAACAGATGCAAATCTTCTAGCGGATAAGATGAGATGGGTTGGTAAGCAAAGATATAATATTGCATCAATATTTGAAGTTTTAAGCCATAAAAAAAGATTTGCCAGAGTTTCTATCGATGACAACTCCATAGCAGCTGATTTTGCTTTTATTATAGGCTGCAATACTATTCACACTGGTAAAGGCATGAAGATGGCGCCGCTTGCAAGGCTAGATGATGGTTTAATCGATTTAATCATAGTTAGAAAAGTTTCGAGATTTAAATTATTAAAATTATTTCCAAAAGTATTTTCCGGTAATCATATAAGCGACCCTGGTGTTGATTATAGGCAGGTGAAAAAATTTTCTATTTTTCCAGAAAAAGATAGGCAATTAAATATTGATGGTGAAGTGTTAGGTTCTACCCCTGTTAAGGTTGAAGTTCTTCCCCGCGAAATAGAGTTAATGTTATAAATGAGCATGATTAAAAGACGATTACCTATAATTGCTATTGGTATTCCATTAGTCTTATTTATTCTAAATAAAGGGGGCGTCCTTTTTTTTATATCACTAACACTAGTGTCCTTATTATGTTTGCATGAATTTTACAGCATTGCTAAAGCTAAAAATTCAACCCCTAATCAAATTGCGGGTTATATTTCGTTAATTACTATTTCCTATCTGTATTACAATATTTTTAATAATTCATTACTTCAGTTTCTTTTGTTCTGTTTTTTATCTGTGGTTTTAATTATTTTTTTTGAATCATTTAAAAATAGCAAGAAACCCCTAATCAATATTTCAGTTACTTTTTTAGGAATACTTTATATTGGGGTACTCTTTTCATCCATGATAGCATTACGTCAATACGATTCATTTAACGGTACTAGCTTCACGCTTACAATGATTGTTAGCGTCTGGATTTGCGATTCTTTTGCATATACATTTGGTAAATTATTTGGTAAAAGAAAATTAGTTGAAAGACTAAGTCCAAAAAAAACTATTTTAGGTTTTAGTGCAGGTATAATTGGTGCATTCATATCTATTTACACCTTAGATTATTATAGCATAACGAATTACAATCTTTCTTTCTATTCTATTGCTATTTTTTCTTTTATAATTGGAGTTTTTGGGCAATGGGGAGATATAGTTGAATCTATGTTCAAAAGAGATGCAGGTATAAAAGATTCTGGAAAAATATTATTGGGCCACGGAGGATTTTTAGACAGATGCGATTCTTTAATACTTACATCTCCATTGGTATTATTGTATGTATTGTATTTACAACATCAAATTTTATAAACTATATATTTAAAGGGTAATAATGGATTCTATATTAAAAGAGCTTGGTATAAATGATTACAATTTCGGTGCATGTTCAGGTAATAATAAATGGTCAGAAAATAAAGATGCAAAAATTTTAGAGTCTTTTAATCCAGCCAACGGAGACAAGATAGCATCTGTATATATGGCTCAAACAGAGGACTATGATCGAATATTGAAAGAGTCTACAGATACATTCAAGAGTTTTAGAAAAATACCTGCACCAGTTAGGGGAGAGCTTGTTAGGCAGATGGGTGAAGCATTGCGGATAAAAAAAGATGCTCTGGGAAGCTTGGTAGCTTTAGAGATGGGAAAGATAAAGCAGGAAGGTGATGGTGAGGTGCAAGAAATGATAGATATAGCAGATTTTGCGGTAGGTCAATCCAGAATGCTATATGGTAAAACAATGCATTCAGAAAGACCCGACCATAGAATGTATGAGCAGTGGCATTCTTTGGGAGTAGTTGGAGTTGTTTCCGCATTTAATTTTCCAGTAGCAGTGTGGGCATGGAATGCTTTTATAGCGGCAATATGCGGAAATACCACCATCTGGAAGCCGTCGTCTAGTACCCCACTGACTGCTATAGCTGTTCAAAATATTTGTAATGAGGTTATGCATAAAAATGGATATTCAGGAGTTTTTTCATTAATTGTTGGCTCAGGTTCTACGATTGGTGAGAAATTAATTTCAGATTCGAGAGTTCCTCTAATTTCATTTACTGGTTCTACAAAAATGGGTCGTCACGTAAGTAAAACTGTGGCTGCAAGATTTGGTAAATGCATACTAGAGTTAGGTGGTAATAATGCAATGATTATAGATAAGTCTGCAACATTAAGCTTAGCAGTTCCCGCTATAGTATTTGGTGCAGTGGGTACGGCAGGTCAAAGATGTACCTCTACTCGACGAATTATTGTTCATGAAGATATATACGATAAATTAAAAAATAAATTAGTAAATGCATACAGTCAGGTAATAATTGGCAACCCTTTAGATTCTGGCACCTTAATGGGTCCACTAGTTAATGAAAATGCTATAGTTGACTATGAAAATGCTGTAAATAAAATTAAAGAATCAGGTGGGAGCATACTTTGTGGTGGCACCCGAATAGATATGGATGGCAATTTTGTTGAACCAACGATAGCTGAGGTTCAAAACGAATGGGATATAGTCCAGGAAGAAACATTTGCCCCAATTTTGTATATAATGAAATTCAAATCAATCAAAGGTGCGATGAGCATGCATAACGATGTTCCTCAGGGCCTATCTTCTTCAATTTTTACGAATGATATTAAAAATGCAGAATACTTTTTATCTAACAGAGGAAGTGATTGCGGTATAGCCAATGTAAATATTGGTACATCAGGTGCGGAAATTGGCGGTGCATTTGGTGGTGAAAAAGAAACGGGTGGCGGTAGAGAGTCTGGCTCAGATTCATGGAAACAATATATGCGTAGGCAAACAAATACTATTAATTGGAGTTCCGAATTACCGCTTGCTCAGGGAATAGAATTTAATTTAAATGATTAAATTTAAATTACACTATAATAGAGGTTAGAATAAATATGAATCCAAAAGACGCTAGAAAACATATTGACAAACGTATGCTTGCAGATGGTATGTCTCAAATTATAGATTTAGACAAAAGTCATGGATCCTGGCTTGTTGATGGTAGAGATAATCGTGAATATTTAGATCTTTTTTCAATGTTTGCCTCCCTTTCAGTAGGCTATAATCACCCGTATGTTGTAAAAAATAAAGATAGGTTGATGTCCTCGGCTATGAATAAACCAACTAATTCGGATGTCTATTCAGTGGAAATGGCAGAATTTGTATCAACAATGGGAAGAGTGGCACAGCCTGAATATTTACCCTATGCATTTTATATAGAAGGAGGAGGTTTGGCGGTGGAGAACGCCCTTAAAGCTGCGTTTGACTGGAAAGTAAGAAAAAACCTTTCTAAAGGGATTAAAAATAAAGGTGCTCAAATTATTCATTTTAAAGAATGTTTTCATGGTAGAACCGGCTATACAATGAGCTTAACGGATTCTCCTGACCCCAGAAAAACACTATATTTTCCAAAATTTGATTGGCCAAGGATTGAAAATCCAAAAATAGAGTTTCCTTTAAATAGCCTAAATCTTCAAGATGTCATTGATAGAGAAAAATTAGCTATCAATCAAATTAAGAAAGCTATACATGACAATCCCGATGATATTGCTGGTCTTATAATAGAACCCATTCAAGGTGAGGGAGGAGATAATCATTTTAGGTGTGAATTCTTTAAAGAACTTAGATCTCTAGCCAATCAAGAAGAATTTCTTTTAATATACGATGAAGTGCAGACCGGTGTAGGAATTTCAGGTCATATGTGGGCGCATCAGGCATTTACACCAAATAATTGCCAATGTAATTGCGAAAATTCTTCTACAGCTCCAGATATTATGGCTTTCGGTAAAAAGACGCAGGTTTGCGGTATTTTCGGCGGTAAAAGATTAGATGAAGTTGATGATCATGTTTTTAGTGAATCTAGCAGAATTAATTCTACCTGGGGTGGTAGCTTGGTCGATATGGTTCGATTTACACTGTATCTAGAGATTATTGAAAATGAAAATCTTGTTGAGAACGCAAAAAAAATGGGAGGTCATTTATCACTACGTTTAAGTGAGCTGCAAAATAATCACCCGGACCATGTCTCAAACGTACGAAATAGAGGCCTTTTTGGTGCGTTTGATTTAAATAATGGTGATAAGCGTGATAAGTTAGCAAATACCATATTAGATGAAGGAGCGATGATGTTGGGTTGCGGTAAAAAATCGATACGATTCAGACCTCATTTAAATATAAATGCCCAAGAAATAGATCAGGGTTTTGAAATGATCAATAGAGCACTAAATAGATTTTAATTTATGTCAAATGGAGTTCTTTATGTTGTATCGACGCCAATAGGCAATCTTGAAGATTTTACCCTTAGAGCTATTTCAATTCTCAGTAAATCAAAAGTCATTGCAGCTGAAGATACGAGACAATCTAAAAAACTACTCAATCATTATAACATAAGCACACCGTTAATAAGTTATTTTGATCATAATAAATCTTATAAAATTCCAAAAATAATAGATCGACTTAAGAGCAATGAAAATGTTTCAATTATTTCTGATGCTGGAACACCCGCAATCAGTGACCCAGCTTATAAGCTAGTAAGAGCTGCGATTAGTGAAGGCATTACTGTTGAGAGTATACCAGGCGCTTCTTCGTCCTTATGCGCTTTAACTACATCTGGATTACCTACAGATAGGTTTATTTTTGAAGGTTTTTTACCGCCTAAGAAAGGTAGAAAAACTATACTCCAAAATTTAAGGGTTTTTGATGGTACCATTATTTTTTTTGAAAATCCAAAAAGATTAAAAAGAACCCTTAAAGATATTCATAGTTTTATTGGCGATAGACCTTGTGTTGTTTGCCGCGAATTAACTAAAATGCATGAAGAAGTTATAAGAGGTACAGTAAGTAAAATTATGATGGATGTTGATAAAATTACCCTAAAAGGAGAAATGGTTATATTGATTGGAAAGGACAACAAAAATGTCTATTTCTAAGTCAAGGTTTATATCCTTTGAAGGTATAGATGCGTGTGGAAAAAGCACCCAAGTCAAGTTACTTTTAAATCAAATGAATAAAGTTTCAAATAGTACCATTTTAGTAAGAGAGCCCGGCGGTTCAATTATTTCTGAGCGTATTAGAGAAGTACTTCTTGATAAAAATTTACATGAAATGTCTGAACGGACTGAAGCGCTTTTAATGACAGCAAGCAGGTCTCAATTGACATATGAAAAAATAATAAAAAATCTAAATAGCGGTAAGAATGTAATTTCTGATCGCTTTTCAGATTCAACTCTGGCTTACCAGGGTGGAGGTAGAGATCTTAGCATAGATTGGCTAATTAAACTGAATAAATTTGCAACTTTCGATGTTGAGCCCGATATAACCTTCTTAATAGATTTGCATCCTGAAGAAGCTGTAAAAAGAAAAGACATAGAGCAAGACAGAATAGAGAACGCCGGTATTGATTTTCAAATAAAGGTGCGAAATACATATCTTGAAATAGCAAAAATTTTTCCAGATAGAATTGTACTGATTGATGGCCACAATGAAATCAGTGAAATAAATAAAAAAATATTAAATGAATTACTACGAAGGAATATCATAAATGAAACCATTACATAAATCTAAATTCCTATTTTTTATTGTAATTCTTGCTACCCTTTCTATATCTTTTACTCAATCTGATTTTTACAGAAAAATAGCCAATTCACAAAGATTGATAAATCAAGTTTACAATCAAATATTTTCAACTTATGTCGACCAATTGGATCCTGAGGTTTTTACTAAATCTAGTATAAACAGCATTACAGAAAATTTAGACCCGTACACAACGTTGCTCGTAGAAGATCAGCAATATAGTATTGAATTATTAACTGATGGTAAATACGGTGGGGTAGGAATTCAATTGGGATACAGAAATAAAGAAATGACTGTTATTTCCCCTATGAGCGAATCACCTGCTCAAAAGGCAGGCATAATGAGTGGTGATATCATTAAAAAAATTGATAATTCCGAAGTAAAAGATATGACTTTTAATGATGCAGCGGCTAAGATTAGAGGGAAGAGGGGAACAAAGGTCAAATTAACTATTAAAAGATTTGGCGAAAATGACGATATTGACTTTATTTTAATACGTTCAAGCATAGATGTTAAGGATATAAGCTATTCCGGTATGCTTTCCCCTGGCACAGGCTATATTCGGTTAAATAGATTTTCACGTTATTCTTCTAGGGACTTTCAAAAAGAACTTGTTGAGCTTTCTAAAAATGACCTTAGTCAGCTTATTATCGATTTAAGAGATAATACAGGAGGACTTCTTTCTGCAGCTGTTAATATTTTAGATATGCTTATAGAAAAAGATCTTCCTCTGGTTTCTACAAAAGGAAGGACTAAGGACTCCAATAGGTCTTTTTATTCAAAACGAAATCCAATTATATCGAAGGATGTTAGAATTGTGGTCCTAATCAATAAAGGCAGCGCCTCTGCTAGTGAAATAGTTGCTGGCGCTATTCAAGACCTTGATAGAGGTATAGTAATAGGGGAAAAATCTTTTGGAAAAGGCTTAGTTCAAACTGCGTTTGAAATTGATAAAAAAAGAACTATTAAAATAACTACAGCTAGATATTACATACCAAGCGGCAGGTTTATTCAAAAAAGAGATTACATTGATAGTAAATTTCTCATGAATAAGACTGATGAAGATTCATTATTTAAGACAAGGAATGGGAGAATCGTTTATGGAAATGGAGGAATTACGCCAGATTCTATAATTGTAGATAAGAAGATGGAGTTAATTTCAACTCAATTTTGGAGAAATGGTTATTTTTATTCCTTTGCACAAGAAAATAAATTTCAATACGAGTCTTTTGTAGATGTTAAAAAAGATAGCGACTTATTAAATAAATTCATCAAATACATCGATAGTCGAAATAAAGCGACCCTACCAGGTCAAAAAGAATTATTAGATCTAGAAAATAACGTTATTTCTCTTGACTCAACAGATACCATTGCAAGAAAAGCTCTAAATACATTATCTGATTTTTATAATAAGAAAATTGCAGAAAAAACAAAAAATGAATCTGATCAAATGACCCAATTGCTTTTATTAGAGTTTGCCGGTCTCTTTAATGGCCCTGAAGGTAGAATTCAGCAATCATTTATTAATGATAATGTTTTAAAAACCGCTAAAAATATAGCTGAAGATAAAAGTGTATTTGTTTCAACTATTTCAAACCAGCAATTAATTGAAAATTAAACGCCTGAATTATTCTTTTCTTGATTTCCAATTAAAAGGGTAAATTCTTTCGCTTTTTATGGGCGATTAGCTCAGCTGGTTAGAGCGCTACGTTGACATCGTAGAGGTCAGCGGTTCGACTCCGTTATCGCCCACACTAAAATGCGCATTCAGTTTATGAAAAAATATATTTATAGATAGATGGACAAGATTAATATTACTCTTCCAGATAATTCAGTACATGAACATAGTTCTGGTGTAACTGCTCTAGACATTGCAAAAAGCATTGGGGAAAGGCTTTCTATGGGTACAGTAGCTGCAACTGTAAATGATGTTTTGGTTGATGCTACAAAACCAATAAATGAAAATGCTAATGTTGTTATTCATACTTCTGATTCAAAAATTGGCCACGAAGTTCTTTTGCATAGTACTGCGCACTTAATGGCGCAAGCTGTTAAAAAATTATGGCCTGATAGTCAAATGACCATAGGCCCAGTTATTGAAAATAGATTTTACTATGACTTTGATATAGATGGAACATTTTCTGATGAGGATTTATCTAGCATTGAAGATGAAATGCGTAATATTGCTAAACAGAATCATGAGGTCTTTAGACACGACCTTCCTAGAGATGATGCTATTAAAATTTTTTCAGATCTTAACGAAAACTATAAAGTTGAAATAATTAACGATATTGAAAGCAGTGATCAAATCTCTGCATATAAGCAGGGTGATTTTATTGATCTTTGCAGAGGGCCACACGTTCCTTTTACTGGCAATATAAAATATTTCAAACTCCTTACTACTTCTGGTGCTTATTGGAGAGGTGACGAGAACAATAAAATGCTTCAAAGAATATACGGTACAGCATTTTCTTCGAAATCAAAACTAAAAGATTATTTGCATTTTTTAGAAGAAGCAAAAAAGAGAGATCATAGAAAAATAGGCAAGGAATTAGCTATTTTTACATTCGATGAAGAGGTAGGTCCTGGATTACCTCTTTGGCTTCCGAATGGCGGTGTTATCCTTAACGAATTAGAACAGCTAGCAAAAGAAACGGAAGATAGGTATGATTATCAACAGGTTAGAACACCGCATTTAACAAAAGGTGAACTATATGAAAAGTCTGGCCATCTAGACTTATATAAAGATGCTATGTATCCAGCGATGGATATAGATGGAACGGATTATTATGTGAAACCTATGAATTGCCCTCATCATCACAAGATATACAGCGCTTCACCAAAAAGCTATCGAGATCTTCCTTACCGTATTTCTGAGTACGGTACATGTTATAGATATGAAAAATCCGGTCAATTATTTGGATTGATGAGAGTTCGAAGTATGCAAATGAACGATGCTCACATTTATTGCTCAAAGGACCAATTTAGCACTGAATTCCTTGATGTTTGTAAAATGTATTTAGAGTATTTCAAAATTTTCGGTATAGAAAAATATGAAATGCGTTTAAGTTTACATGATCCAAGTGATTTAGGTAAAAAATATATTGATGAGCCTGAACTATGGATAGAAACTGAAACTATTGTAAGAAATACATTAATTGATGGAAATATAAATTTTGTAGAAATACCTGGTGAAGCAGCTTTCTACGGACCAAAAGTTGACGTTCAAGTATGGAGTGCTATTGGTAAAGAGTTTACTTTGGCAACCAATCAAGTTGATTTTGCAATACCAAAAAGATTCGACTTAACTTTTATGGATAGTGAGGGCAAAGATAAAACTCCTTTATGTATTCATAGAGCACCTTTAAGTACGCATGAGCGTTTTGTTGGGTTTTTAATTGAACATTATGCGGGCGATTTTCCTGTTTGGTTGTCACCTGTACAAATAGCGATATTACCAGTGTCCGAAAAGACAAATAATTATGCATATACAATACAAAAAAAGCTTAAGAATTCTGGATTTAGAGTAATTGTTGATGACAAGCCAGATAAAATAGGATCAAAAATTAGAAATACAGAGCTTCGTAAAATTCCAATTATGCTGATACTTGGAGAAAAAGAAGCCAAAAATAATACTGCTTCTATAAGAAGAAGGTTTATTGGGGATGAAGGGGAAGTATCTATTGATAAGCTAATTGAAGATATTTCTTCAGAAATAAAACAAAGGAGTCTACCTTATCGCAAAAGTGAGTAAAATAAGAATAAATGAGAAAATCAGAGCATCTGAAGTAAGGCTCATATCAGAAACCGGTGAACAATTAGGCGTAATGAAATTAGATGATGCTATAACTAGAGCTAAAGACGTTGGGTTAGATTTAATTGAAGTATCACCAAATGCAAAACCTCCAGTAGCTAAAATTCTTAATTATGGAAAATTGAAATACGAAGAGAAAAAGAAACAGCAAGCGAGTAAAAAGAAGCAACATGTTGTTAAGGTTAAGGAAATTAGAGTAAGACCGAGAATAGATACTCATGATTTAGAAACCAAGGTTAATCTTGGAAGAAAATTTATTCAAGACGGTTGCAAACTTAAAGTCACTTTAATGTATAGAGGTAGAGAATTATCTAGAACAGATCTAGGTCTTGCTGTATTAGACAGGGTAAGAGAAATGTTTTCAGATATAGCAGAAGTTGAAAAAGAAGGCAGTTTAGAAGGTCGTCGCCAAACAATAGTTTTGACTGGTAAATAGGAGAAAGTCGATGCCAAAACAAAAGACAAGACGCAGTGCCGCCAAACGTTTTAGTTTAACGGGCACTGGTAAGATAAAACGTAACAAGGCAAACCATAGCCATATGCTCATACGTAGAAGTAATAGCGCAAAACGTAAAATGAGACAATCAGACTTGGTTGATTCATCTGAAGAGAAGCGCGTTAAACGTATGATAATTAAATAACAACAGGAGACTACAATGCCTAGAGCAAATAGTTCTGTGCCTAGACATAGAAGACACAGAAAAGTAGTAAAGCAGGCCAAGGGCTACTATGGTGCCCGGAGCCGCAACTTTAAAGCTGCTAAAGATGCAGTTGAAAAGGCAGGTTTATATGCATATAGAGACAGAAGGCAGAAAAAGCGTCAATTTAGACGTTTATGGATCATACGTATAAATGCAGCTGCGCGGCAAAACGGCTTATCATATTCACAGTTCATAGCTAAATTAAAATCAAAAGGTATAGATTTAGATAGGAAGGTCTTAGCTGATCTTGCAATGAATCAACCTGAAACTTTTAATGAGTTAGCAACTTCGCTCAAAAATTAAATGAGCAAACAGGTCACTATTGAATCAGTCCGGACTGAATTTCGGACTGATTCAAAACTAGTAGCAAAAAATCCTGAAAAACACGAATCTTTAAAAATAAAGTTCTTAGGTAGAAAAGGTTTAGTCGCTAAACTTTTTTCTCAATTATCTAAAGTATCAGATAAAGATCGACCAAAGCATGGCAAAGATTTAAACAATTTAAAATATGAGATTTCATCATTCTTTGATAAGAATAAAAAAAATAAGGCAGGTAGTAGTACGGGACCAGCAGATAGCACATTACCTGGCCCTAAGTTTAAAATTGGATACGAGCATCCGCTTCAAAAAACATTAGATGATATAAAAAACATCTTTAAAAATTTAGGATTTTCTATAGCTTACGGTCCTGAAGTTGATGATGACTTTCATAATTTTAGCGCTTTGAATTTTCCAGAAGAGCATCCTGCTCGAGACATGCAAGACACATTTTTTATTGAAAAGGACATTGTATTGCGCACACATACTTCCAATGTTCAAGTCCATCTTATGGAAGAGGAGGAGCCACCACTTAGGTATATAGTACCTGGTAGAGTATATAGAAATGAATCTATTAGCTTTAAAAGCTATTGCTTATTTCATCAAATTGAAGGGCTATATGTAGATAAAAATGTTTCTTTTGCAGATCATAAAGCCATATTGGAATTTTTTGTGAAACAAATGTTTGGGTCTAATACAAAAATGAGATTTAGACCTAGCTTCTTTCCTTTTACTGAACCTAGCGCCGAGGTTGATATATGGAGCGAAAAAAGAGGTCAATGGCTAGAAATTCTAGGCTCTGGTATGGTTGATCCTGAGGTTTTTAAATCCGTAAATATTGATGAAAATATATGGAGTGGGTTTGCTTTTGGATTAGGAGTAGAGAGAATTTGTATGTTGAAATATGGAATAGATGATATACGCCTACTATACCAAGGCGATATTAGGTTTTTGGAACAATTCAAATGAAAATTTCTGTTGACTGGTTAAAAGATTTTATTAGCACTGATGACTCTTACAGTGATATAGCGGATATCCTTACTATGCTTGGTTTAGAAGCTGAAGATAGCTTAGAAACCAATGGATTGGATGATATTATTATAGGTGAGGTTAAAGATCGAATTAAACATCCCAACGCTGATAGATTAAATCTATGTAAAGTTTTTGATGGTGAAAAAATTCTTCCAATTGTTTGCGGTGCACCAAATGTAGATAAGGGGCAAAAAATTGCTTTTGCACCAGTGGGAGCAATTCTTCCAGGTGATTTTAAAATAAATAAAGCCAAAATAAGAGGTGAAGTAAGCGAAGGAATGATCTGCTCAGAGAAAGAATTGAATATATCGGATGAACATGAAGGAATAATGGTTTTATCTGAAAGCGCAATTCCTGGCCAATCATTTTTAGAATACTTGAACAATAATTCTGATTTAATAGAATTAGATATTACTCCCAACAGAGCAGATTGTTTTTCTCATTATGGGGTTGCTAGAGATTATGCTGCTAAAAAAAATATAAAATTAAGTCCGTTGAAATACGAAAAATTCACATATAAAAAGAACGAAGCATCAAAAAAAATATCCATTTCTATTGAAAATCCAGAAGAATGCCATAGATATATCGCTGGGATAGTTGAAAATGTAAAAGTACAGGATTCACCCAAATGGTTAAAAGATAGGCTTGAGTCTATTGGCCAAAGGAGTATCAATAATATAGTTGATATTTCAAATTATGTCATGATGGAGATGGGCCAACCAACCCATATATTTGATTTTGATAAAATTGGTTCAGATAAAATCCAGATACGAAAATCAACTAAGGGTGAATCAATTACTACTCTTGATGAAAGTAAAAGAGAGCTAACAGGTCGAGAATTATTAATTACAAATGGCCAAAGCCCGATAGCTGTTGCAGGAATTATGGGTGGATTAAATAGTGCCGTAACCACTGAAACTAAAACTGTAGTTATAGAAAGCGCTTATTTTGACCCACCTACTATTCGAAAAGGCGCTAAAGCTTTAAATATGTCTTCAGATGCTTCTAAAAGATTTGAAAGAGGTACAGATATCAATGCGACAGAAAGTGCTTTCTGGATGATTATTAAATTACTTGAAAAATATGCTAAAGGTAAATGGGTTCCTGGAATTATTGACGAGTATCCACAAAAATATAAATTACATAAAATAAATGTTAATAGATTAAAAATTAACAGTGTGGCTGGTATTGATATTGATGATAAGTTCATTGAAACATCGTTATACGGTATAGGGTGTATTTTAGAAAAAAAGAATGATATGTGGATTTGTAGACCGCCTTCTTGGAGGCCAGACTTGACACGAGAAATTGATATAGTTGAAGAAATAATCAGGCTATATGGATATGATAACATTCAATCAAATTTTCATTACCAAGCTGCAATGGATAGTGAAATTGTTGATCCGCATAGTAGTATAAATAAATTAATAGTTAAGTTGAATGGCTTAGGCTTTACACAGGTATTTAATAACACACTCATATCTAAAAGTGAATCTACTATAGATACTAAGAGGACTGTTCAAGTTATTAACCCGTTGTCTGACAAGATGAGCCATCTTCGAACAAGCTTAATACCTGGTTTAGTGAAGAATGTTGATTTTAATATTAAAAACAGCAAAAACGATATTATGCTCTTTGAGTATGGAAACATTTTTTCAAAAAATGGCCAAGGTCTTAAAAATCTAAATGAAGAGCTATTATTATCTGGTCTTATTTTTGGAAATATTTCAGAAAAATCAATGTTTCAATCTTCACCCTTAAAATCAGATTTCTTTGGTATTAAAGGGCTACTTACTTCTTTTTTAAATTCATTAGGCTTAGGCGTCGTGTCAACAATCTCATCCTCAAAGCAAAGCACGGTTTTTGACAATACTAACCAATTAAAGATTGATAACTTATCAATTGGAAGCTTTGGAAAAATATCCGATGAAATAATAAATCAGCAAGGTTTAGATAATTCTGAGATTTTTGGCTTTGAGATAGATTTAGGTCAAATATTAAATTTATTGAAAGAATTAAAAATTTCATTTAAACCTATAAATTATCTGCCTAAGGTTGAAAGAGATATTAATTTTGTTGTCGATGAAACAATTAAGATTGGCGATATAGTGAATTCAATAGAAAAATATCGATTTTCAAATTTAATTAGTATTGAGCCTTTAAATATTTTTAGAGATGCGTCGATTGGGAAAAGCAAAAAGGCAATTACTTTAAATTTTCATTTTCAAAATGCATCTAAAACCCTTGAAGATAACGATGTAAATCTTGTTATTAATGAAATTATAAATGTGGTTTCTAAAAATTTCAGTGCTAAATTAAGA
>CERW01109682.1_pt1 | contig 20743 bp, 17 predicted proteins | sample 530751 | NCBI WGS metagenome assembly CERW01 (sample SAMEA2620929, study PRJEB7988) | marine metagenome | biome: marine biome (ENVO:00000447); feature: surface water layer (ENVO:00002042); material: "saline water (ENVO:00002010), including plankton (ENVO:xxxxxxxx)" | depth 5 m | reverse complement strand
TTAAATAATAAATGTGATTCAGAAAAAGAATCACATAATAGAGAATTTAATACATTAAAATCATGATATTACAGACAAATAAATGATTTGAAATATACTGAAAATGTATTAAAAGAAAAAATAAATGATTTACATAGTGAATTAGCAAATAAAACTAAACAATTAAATGAAACAAAAAAACAATGTTCAATTAAACACGATCAGATACTAAGTAGAATATCACAATTAGACAATACAATAGCAAGTAAGAGTAATTGTAATCAATTCGAAAAACGATGATAATAATATCTATATAAAATAGAATAATGAAAAAAAATAATATAATAAAATATATAATTTTAGTATTATTAATAATAATGATATCACTATGTTTATTTGATAATAATAAAAAAAATAGAGAAAATTATTTACCACTGCTAAAAGATATTAAAAAATTAAGACCTAACCCACGATAAACAATATTATAATGACTTATATAATGAATTTAAAGTATTATAATATTGTTTATTAATTTTTTTTAATATATTTAAAAATGGTAATATATTATTTTTTAATGTTTTAATATTTGTATAATTTTTTCTTAATGTTGAAACAAAATCATTAGTATTTTTAAGATAACTCATATTATCTAAAATATATTTTTCATATGATTTATCAATGTTATCATTGAATATATCGATAATAATAGTTTTATCTAATGAATTTTTAGAGAAAATATAATGATTTTTTTGAATTGTTTTTATTTTTTTTAAAATAGTATTGGTAACTGATTTTTCCATATTTTCATTTTCTTTAACAATTTTTTTAGCATCTTCTAAAAGTTTTTTTTGTTTTTCTCTATATTCTTTCATATAATCAGCATTTTTTTTCCTAAAATCGTCATTATTTCTGTAATTATGCATTCTAGCTTTGATTTTATCTTTTCTTAAATTTTCTTTTTCAATTAAAAGTTCTGCATCATTTTTATTCATCATTTAATATTATGTCTTAATATTATTAATCATATTTTTTTTTTAAATAAATAATAAATAGAATGATTATAATATTTTTTATAATAATTATATGTATTTTATATATACAGAAAAAAGAACTCTTTAATAATTATCAAGGTCCTATAATATTTTTACAAAAAACAGATATAGAAAAACAAAATTGTTTAGGAGAAATGGATTATCATCAATGTATTAAAAAACATCCAAATGATGAATATTATCCAACTAAAGAAGAACTTGAATATTTAAATTATCCAAATATTATTAAAATTCCACAAGGAAAAAAAGGAATAAAAGGTTTAGAAGGTTCTGCAGGTATAAATCAAGGTAGTACATATCGTCCAAATAATAATAATATAACAAGAATAACATCAAAAAATTATGAAGATAAATTAGAAATAAGAAGTAATGATAATGAAATAAATATAAATAATGGTAGTGATATAAAATTACAAAGTTATTCAAAAATATGTATACAAAATGAATGTATTGAAAGGAAAGATATTGAAGATATAATTAAAATATTAAATTAAAAAAATAAAAAAAATAAATAATAGATGAAAGATATATTAAATATATGTTTAATATTATTTAATATTATTATTGTTATTTTAATATTATTAAATATAAAAAAAAATAATAAAGAGTACTTTAATAATTTCAAAAAATTTGAGTTGTTTTTAGGAGAACATTTTCAAGAAAATAATAAAATTAATATTAAATGTAAAAAAGAAAAGGACGAATTAATGAATTGTTATAAAACTAATTCTAGTAATCATGAACTAAATATTGCAAATATTAATTTAGATGATTGTTTAGAAAATTAATAATATTAATTAATAATAGATAATCAACATGAAAACAAAAAATATTAATATTATATTACTAATTATTTTAATATTAATATGTATTATGTTATTATATGGTTTATTTAATAATAAACATCTTGAAGTATATAATGAAATGAATAAAATAATATTAAAAGAAAAATTCAATGTTGACAGTAACTGCATGAATGTTGAAAATGTATGTGAAGATGTTCCTTTACAATGTGGAGGAGAAGAGGAAGAAGGATGTAAAAATAGAGGCAATTGGCAAGAATATTGTGATTATTTAGTGGAAATAAACAAGGTGTTAAAATCCAGTTGTTTTTCATGTGATGAAAAAAATAATATAATAAATATCGCAAAAAGAGTTAAATGTTTATCATTGGCAGCGACAATTGATGCTGTAACTTCATCTGTTTAATTAATAATGTTTTTAGTAATTATATAAAAAAAATGATTTTTTATTTTTATCTATTTTAATAACGTAAATATGACATATTGTAGTATTTGTATTGAAGATATTACGGTTAATAATACAGCAGTATGTAGTTATTGTGAGTATACAACATGTAAAAAATGTTTTCAGCGATACTTATTGGATACAAAAAAAACTATAAAAAATTGCATGAATTGTAATAATATTTTTACAAGAGGAATGCTAATAAATATGTTAGGATTATCATATATTGAAAATATGTATAAAAATCATATTAAAGAACTATTATTTAATGAAGAAAAAACACTGATACCATTATCAATGATTACAGTTAAAAAAAATAAAATAATTAGAGAAGTGTGTGTAGAAAAAATTAAACTAGAAAAAGAATATAAAAATATATCATATACTATGGATACATTTGATAAAATAAAATTAGATCATGAAATAAAAGCACATAGTTTCTATATTGCATATTTAAAAAAAAAACCAGTTGAAAAAACTAAAATTCAATATAAATATCCGTGTGCTAGTATTCATTGTGATGGGTTTGTTAATAATCAATGGAAATGTGAAATATGTGATAAAACTACATGCAAATATTGCTTCAAAATAAAAGAAGAAAATCACGAATGTTTAAAAGATGATGTTGATACAGCAGAATTAATCAAAAAAGATAGTAAACCTTGTCCAAAATGCAATATTTCAATTATGAAAACATCTGGTTGTGATCAAATGTGGTGTACTTCTTGTCATACTGCATTTGATTGGAAAAGTTTAAAAATTGTAACAAAAGGAATTATACATAATCCTGAATATTTTAGATATATGCGTGAACATAATATAACAATAGCAAGAAACCCAAATGACAATCCGTGTGCTAATTTACTATATGATTCTTACTTAAAAATTATAAACAGAAAAAAAGAACTAAATAAAATACTATCTAATACATTAATAAATCAATTATATGAATTATATAGGAGAATACAACATTGTGAATTAGTATCACTACATAGTTTGATACAAAAAGTAAATGTCTATGATAATTGGAAAGATAATGAAAGAGTAAGATTTTTAGAGAAAGAAATAACAGAAAAACAATATAAAACAAATTTAGCAAGAAAATTTAAAGATATAGATTATATAAATGAAGTTATAGTTTTACAAAGAACAATTTTTGAAGTATCAAAAGAAACTTATATTAAAGTAGTTACAAATATAATTGAAAATATAGAAATATATATTAAGAATAATAGTAAAATAGATACAATAAACGAGTTAGTAAATTTACAAAAATTTACAAATACAATTAATGATATAGAATTTCTAAAAATACAAAAAATATATAATCGTAACAGTAGTATGTATAAATTGTATCAACCATGTAACTTTACAAATTTCTAATTGAAATTTATATTATTTGTTAAAGTATTATATATTATTTTTTTAGTATCATAAATATACATAAAACTATTATCATTTTTCCAATCTAACTTATTTGAACCACATTTCAATGATAAAGTATTCATATAATCTTCAATTGACCATATATTTTCATTATCTTCAGCAACAGATGGTAAAAATGTTGATGTATTATTATTATATAGTTTAAGATACATACCTTTTTTATCTTTTAAATAAAAATTATTATAACATGTATTAGATTGAAAACATTTCCATTTAGAAATATCATCTATTATTTCAATTTTAATATTTATTTTTTCTAAATTATCTAAAGTAATTGGATTATTCCATCTGTTTATACTATCATTTATGCAACTATTTGTAGAATTTACAATTTTTATAGAAGCAGTTATATCATTATTATTTTGAAATATTCCAATACACGAATTTGTTTTATTTTCTAATTCAGTACTAACAAATATACCATTATAAATGTAATTAAATTTATTCCATTTTGGTAATTTTATATCAATATTAATATTATTTAATCTAGCATAAAATATACTTTTTATTAAACCATATGATTGAAATATATCAATTGGTAATAATTCATTATCATTATCAAATGAACCATATATTATAGACACATATGAAACGAATTCTTTTTTTTCTTTAACAAAATTTATTTCATGTTTTTTAATATTATTTAAACTAAATACACTAGAATCATAATAATCAATAATTCTAGAATTCCAATTGAAAAAATTAGATATTATTAAAAAGGTTCTAATAGCATATCTACCACACATTATATTTTCGTCATAATTTGTAAGTTTATTATTCGAAAGATTATATATAGTTTCTTCCTCTTTTTTAACTTTATCATAATTATATGGATAATTTAAGAAATCTAAATTATTAAATCTATCACCATAATGTATTAAATCAGTAGTTGCTATTAAAATAATTTTTTCTTTTTCTTTATTAATATAATCTAATATATCAATTGCCAAATTTTTAAAATTAGATAGTGGTGTAGGACATATTACTAAAATTTTTGTGTTTTTAAAAAAATATATAATTTCATCTTTAACCCATTTATATGAATGCTCATTTATAGAGCCATTAGATAAATTATCAATATTATATTTACATCTTGTATTAATAAAATAATTATCAAATTCTTTATCATTTTCTAATATAAAAACTTTCTCTGTAGAATTTCTCGAATCATGTAATGCCGCTAAATAAATGATTTTTTTTACATTTTTATCATTATCATTTAGATTTTTAAAAATATTATTTCTAGCAGACCCTGCATATTGAATTCCAGCATGAGGTATAATAATACCCTTTAATTTATCAAAATATTTACTGTACATTATGAATAATATTATTGATATTTTTTATATAATAGTATTAAGTAAATGAGTGATATAACAACTAAACATTATATTATTAATTATAATGATATTACAAATGTACCATTTATTGATATAGATACTGAAAAATTGCAAGTAATTAATAACAAATTAACAACAATATATACAGATACAAATTTAAAACAAGGAAAAAATATAGATATATCATTAGACGGTTTTATTAATGTTGTAAATACATTTATAAACGACAATGATATAAATAAAATATACTATAATGGCAATGTTGGAATAGGTACAACAAATCCATTAAGTTTATTAAATATATATGACACTATCAATAGTAGTAATTTATTAAATATTAGTGAAAATGGATTATTATTGGATACAAATATTAATGTACAAAAAAATACTATCGAAATCGGTTCTTCAGCATCAAAAATTAATAAAATTAATTGTAATTTTTTAAATAATATAGATACATCATTTTTAACTGAAGACAATCTAAAAAATACTATATTTTATACAAGAGCAAGTATTGATGGTATTACCACAACTCTTACAAATCAAATTACCAGTACTTCAACAATAAACAGAGTTTATACGACAGAAATATTCACAAATTCAAGTAATTATACAAATGAAGAAATTGTACAAGTTACAAGCGAATTAGAAACATATTCTGATACACAAATATCAACTGCTCTAAATAATTCTTCAAATTATAGCGAAGAATTATTTACAAATTCAAGTAATTATAATACAGAATTATTTACAAATTCAAGTAATTATGGAGAAGAATTATCTATAAATTCAAGTAATTATATAGATAAAGAAATTACAAGAGTTAGTGGTGATGCAATAAGTAATGCATTTGATACAAATATTAGAACTGAATTACCTTCTTTGAAAATAACAGGAACTTATACTGATACACAATTATTAGAACAATTGGCTGAAGAAAAAACAGGTGTTAATGGGTGGCGATTAGTTAGGTTTTTACCATCTACAGCTACTGCTTGGCATCCTATAAATGATAATTTAACAGGAACTGCATCATATGGAAATGCATATAATTATAGTGTAGCTTGGTCTGTAGTATTTGGTAATTTTGACGAGTTTGTATTTTCAACAAAAGGATTAAATTATTGGCTACACGTATCTAAAGATCAAGCAATAGGAGAGTCTTATAGTAATGATGCGAGAACAATTATCAAATCTTCTATTTCATCAACTTCATACACAGCTAATTGGTATAATAGAACCGATACAAACAATCACGTAGATCCTTGGATAGGATTAAGATCATATCAAACAGCACCAGAAAATAATCCTGAAAATGGTGGTGATTTAATTTTATATGCTGAAGCTTCATATAGTAACTCTCATTGGTCATTACCTGCTATAAGTATTGACGATGGTATATGTGTATTTGTAAGAACTTCAACAGATAAAAATTCATCTGTTAATATAATTGGAAATATTGCAAACGCCTCTGGTATAATATTAAAATCTGATGTGAATTCAACAATTGACTCTAAATCATTTATAATATTAAAATCAGCAAATGGTAATGTAAATGATGGTATAAAAATATATAACTATAAAGATGATAATTTATTAATAAGTACAAATAATAATGATATTTATTCGTCAACAGTAATTTTAAACAATCGGAAAATGATTTTAGGTTATGATACAAGTGAATATTTCGCCACTCCAAATACAGAAATATACAATCGTACAAATACTTTAGAAATAAAAGGAGATATAAATATAAATGGAAATTTTAAAAAAAATAACGAAACTATTAATTTAAATATATGGTCGACGCAAACTAATAATGTAAATTATATAGGAGATATTATATTTAAAGATTCAAATGAACTAACAAATATATCTTATGCAAATGGTAGTTTAGTTACAATAGCGGGTGATTTATCTTCGAATAAACAAGGATTAATTATAGAGAAATCTGATAGAACACAAAGAATAGGTATAACAGATTGTTCAATAAAGCAATTAGGTAGTAGTGCAAATGCCAAATTATCAATAACATCAAAAGGAAATTTACCCGTATCCATTGGTAATGAAACAAATGATACACTTCAAATTTATGAAAATAGAGCATTGATTGATAATAAATTAGATGTAAATGGTGATGTTAATATTACTAATAAAGGGGATAATGCTGTATTATTAAAATTTAATACTGAAAGAGCTTGGCAATTTAAACAAAGAGGAATAGGTGCTGGTGCTGATTTGAATTTACAATGTTTAAGTGACGGAAAAAATTTCAAAATTAGTAATCTAAATAATGAAGAAATTGCAAGATTTTTCTCTTCTATCAATTTCAACTTTGCTTCTTTCAGTGAAAGAGTTATGATTGGAAATATGAATACTCCTGCTTATACCTTAGATGTTGCTGGTGATGTAAATATAGCATCAGGTAGTAAATATAAAATAAATGGTTCAGCAATAGCAACAACAGATACAACTTATAGTAACGGCACTGGTATTAGTATAGTTGGAACAACAATTAATTCGACTATTACACAATATGATAATTCTGATGTTACAAGTTTATTAAATAGTGGAATAACTGGTGGATTAAAAGTTACTAGTGGAAAAGTTGGTATAGGTACTGATAATCCACAAACTATTTTAGATATTCATGGTAGTCAAAATTGGGACGGAACTACTAAATTTAGATTATTAAATCCAGCATCTCAATATGGGAGAACACATTTACAATTAGTAGGTAGATATGAAAATAATAACGATACTTGGAGTATGTCTAGTGGTAGAAATAGTATAATATTTTCTACACAAACAGCAAAAAATGAGACGATTATTGATACAAATACTATACAAGCAATAAATGGTGATTTGGGTATATTTACAGTAGGTTATTCTACAAGTAGTCCAGCATTAGTATTAAAATCAACAGGAAATGTTGGTATAGGAACCACAAATCCACAAGCAAAATTAGAAGTAGATGGTAATATTAAATATAGTGGTGTTTGTTTTAATGATTATGAAAGTATAACAATAAATCAATCAGGTTGGGTTAAAATAGGTAGATATAAAACAAAAACTACTTGTAAATTTGTGGTTGATATAGTGGGTTCTGGTAGTCACGATGTATTAGAAATTGATGTATTTAGTAAATATAAAGATGAAGGCATACAAATTAAATCAGGATTATCATATAATTCTCCTAGTGGTGTAATTAAAAATATTAAAATAACTAATTTTGATAGTAGTGATATTTTTTCTGAAAAAACAATATGGGTTCAATATGAAACGAATAACACAACTGATACTATATTAAGAAGTTATTTAACTTTACTTCATATAAATAATGAATTTAATACAATAGGAGGATTAGCATTTCAAACTACTGAACCAAGTGGAACACTATTTCAAACAAATGATAATGGAATTACTTATATTAATCATAATATGAGTATATTATATGGTAATGTTGGTATAGGTACTGCAAATCCAAAAAGAGCATTAGATTTAGGTACAACAAATAGTATTACATTTGGAGATGCTATTTCAATAAATACTAATGAAAGAGGTATTTATTGGCATACAGGAAATAATTATGGGATTTATAGAACATCTGGTGAATGGTGGTCCTCTCTTGGTTATCAACAATTAATGATAAAATGGATTACTGGAATAATATTAGATGGAGGTAATGGTGCTTATGGAAAATCACACATAGGAGTTGTTGGGGGTATGTCTATTGGTAATACATATTATACAACAAAATATCATAATGGTTTAATAGTTCAGGGTAATGTTGGTATAGGTAAAACAAATCCAAGTTATAAATTAGATGTTTCAGGAAATATAAGATGCACCACTTTATATCAAACCAGTGATAAAAGATTAAAGAATAATATTCAAAATTTAAATTCGGTATTAGATTTAATAAATGGTGTAAATCCAGTATCTTTTAATACTGAAAATGATGATAAAACGAAATATGGTTTTATAGCACAAGAGTTGGAAAATATAATACCTGATATAGTGAATAGTCCAAATGATGATGATGATTATTATTGTGTTGATTATGTTTCTATGATACCATTATTAACAAAATCTACACAGGAACTTCATAAGATAATTATGGAGCAAGAAAATAAAATTATGGAGCAAGAAAATAAAATTGAAAATTTAGAAAATAAAATTGAAAATTTAGAAAATAAAAATTTAAAATTGGAAAATGAATTAGAAAAAATAAAGAAATACTTAAATATTTAATAAATAATAATCTTAATTAGATATAGAATAAATAAAAATGGGAGGTGGTCTATTACAATTAGTTGCATATGGTGCCCAAGATGTTTATTTAACCGGAAATCCTCAAATTACCTTCTTCAAAGTAGTCTACAGAAGACACACTAACTTCGCTTTAGAATCTATACAACAAACTTTCAATGGTTCTGTTGGTTATGGTCAAAGAGTAACCGCAACTGTTTCTAGAAATGGTGATTTAATATCAAGAGCATATTTAGAATTAGAATCAAATGACCCTAATTTAGTTCCTTATTTTGGTTTGCGTGTATTAAAAGAAGCAGAAGTAGAAATTGGTGGTCAACGCATTGATAAACATTATTCAGAATGGATGTATATATGGAATGAATTAACTATGCCCGAAGGTAAAAAAGAAGCTTATTTTGATATGGTTGGTGGAAGTGGTAGTTTATCTGGTGGCGGAAAACATTTAGTGCTAGTTGGAACGGCTTCATTATTTAATATTGAAGCACCTATTACAAGAGAAGGTTTAATACATGTTCAAGCAAGAACTACTAGTGCTAGTGGTGCTGTAGTGCAGGGTAGCACAGTTCTTAAGATAACCCCTGTTGCGGATGTGTCGGCTAGTGGGGCGGCCGGTGATGCAACAATAACAATTCATCATACTGCAGGATACGATTCTACATTAGATTTAAATACTACTAAATTATTTGTAGATCCAGCAGAGTTCGTGAAATTTTTCTCAGACGAAACAGAGGTGAAATTTATCGCCACGGATGGCACCTCTACAGAATTAATTAATGATGAAGGAGAGGTTCCAGAGGGACAGGGTTTAGTAGATGTAACAGCATTCTTTACAGCATCAACAGGAAGTGGAGTTGGACAAGTCTCAAAACCAGCTGAAAAATTAGAAAAAATGTATGTACCATTACAATTTTGGTTTTGTAATAACTTTGGTTTAGCTTTACCATTAATAGGATTACAATATCATGAAGTAAAAATAAATATACAATTTGAAGAAGCTGGTAAATGTGTTTTGGAGGGCGGAATTAATGTACCAAATGATTTGAAAGCATCTTTATGGGTAGATTATGTATATTTAGATACTGATGAAAGAAGAAAATTTGCACAATCTTCTCATGAATATTTAATAGAACAATTACAATTTACTGGTAGAGAAACTGTATCAAATAAAGTAAAATTAAATTTAAATCATCCTGTAAAAGAATTGATATGGATTGTAAATAAAGAAGATAAATCTAATAATGATTGGTTTAATTTTACAGATAATAAAGATAAATTAAAATTAGAACATACCTTAGAAAATTATGAAGAAGTAAAAAATAAATTATCTGGTACAAGAGGTTCAAAAAATCCTATAAAATCTGGTAAATTAATATTAAATGGTAATGATAGATTTTATGAAAGAGATGGAAGATATTTCAATTTAGTACAACCATTCCAACATCATACAAATGTACCAAATAATGCAGGTATTAATGTATATTCGTTTGCATTAAAACCCGAGGAACATCAACCATCAGGAACTCTAAATATGTCTAGAATTGATACAGCAACTTTATCTCTAAATTATGAAAGTGATGTAAATACTTCCGTAGATAACTTATCGGTATATGCAATTAATTATAATGTATTGAGAATATTATCAGGTATGGGTGGTATTGCTTATTCTAATTAGATAATATTTATTTTATTAATAATAATATGCTTAAGATATTTTGGTATATTTAAAAAACTTATTTTTTCAATTAATAATATTTTATTATATTCAATATTAGAAGGATCAACATATATATGATAATTTTTAATGAAGTTTTGTTGAATAATCATATAAATATATAATAAAGTAATTTTATAAAATAGATTTGTATTAATATCAATTTTATTTATTAATAATAATTCATTTAAATAATCTGTTTTATCTTTAAAAGATTGTAATATATATAGTAATATATCTTTTTGAATATTAAGTTCAATTTTATTAAAATTTTTATGAAATTTCAAATAAAAAAATTTAATATTTTTATAATTTTTGTTATAAATATGATATAATAATAAATATGAATAATATACGATTATAAATATATTATTAAATATTATATCAGTGTGTTTAAAAGTTTTATACATAATTTTTGATAAAATCAAATTTTTTTTATAATTATATTTTTCTAAAATAATATTTTCAATATATAACATAGCATTTGTATATTTAAAATGTTTATATCCTGTAATGTTATTTATTTTACTGTCATATATAAATTTAATATTTTTGTTAATTAAATTATCTGTTAAATTATGAATATTATTTGGATAAAATTGTATTGAAATTGATTTTGATTTATATAATATTAAATTAAGATTTTTATTATCTAAATGATTGAATAATAATTTTAAAATCAAATTATTATTAAATAAATGATTATATAGAGAAACATTGTTAATTATTTTATATTGATTTAAAAAGAAACAATTGTTCAATATATATATTTTAATATTATAAATTGATTTACAAGATATAATAATATTGTTAATATGAATTAATGAAAAATTATTGATAATAATATCAAATGGACCTGGTATTTTATCAATAATATTTATTAAATTCATTATAATAAAATAATATAATATATATATATACTTAATTATGAATACAAAAAAAATAAAAATAAATGGCATATATTATTTATAATGAGAAGACGATATTATAATAATTGGAAAAAATAAAAAAAATGATATAAGTTATAATAGTATTTTTATTATAAATATCATGAAAAGAATTATAACAAATATTATAAATTTTATTAAAAATAAGACAAACCCCGATAAAGTAATGTTAGGGAGATGGAATTTAAATAATTGCAATAATAAAAAATCGATTATTAATTCTATTTATCAAAATAGAGACAATTGTGGAGATATTATATGTAAAGAACCAGTTAAAGCGGATAAATATTATTAGTTCTAATATTAATTAAATAATTATTTTTTTCAATATTTAATAATAGTTTTATATTATCATATTCATGAGTTTTTATTTTATTATAGGGGATTTTTTGAATTTTATCTAATTTTAAACGGATAATATGAGAAATATTTGTATGTTTATCAATATGTGAAGAATTATTAATATTAATTTTCTGTTTTACTAATTCTTCTTTAGTTAAAAATATAAACTATTCATTAAATTGTTTGCTAAAAAACAATTATTAATATCACAACTATGCATTTAATATATAAATATAAATTTATTTTAAATAATTTTATTTATTTAAAATATTTTTCATTAATTCTATATTAATTTTAGGTAATTCTGGAAAACATTCCCATAAATGTGTTTTTAAATATGTATGTATTTTATATTTTAGAGGGAACATATGATATAGACCTAAATTTTTATCATTCATAAACTTTTGTAATCTAAAATTTAATAAATTTATACTTGTTTTAGGAATTACAATTAATAATTGAAGTTCATTTGTAATATATTCTCCTTTTTTTTCAATTATAGGTATTTCATTACCATATAAATAATTAGAAATATCTTTTACAGTTGGAGGATAGTTATAAGGATAATACCAATCATGGTCTATAATATTATTTTTATAGTAACTATATGTCCAAAATATTCCATTAATATAATTAAATGATGCATTGTTGATAATATATGAATTAATATATATATTAGCATTAAATTTATTTTTATAGTAAATATATTTCCATGATTTAGTATTTGAATATATATCCTTGGCTATTTTATCTTTATTTTTTAACGCATAATATTCTGAGTTATTACTAGAATTTTGACAATTTTTATTTAAATAATTTCTATTTATAATAAATATATCTTTTTCTTCTGTTTGTGATAATAAATTAAATATTTCTGTTAAACATTTATAATTTATCATACCATTATTAACTAATAATCCATAATGATTAATAGATTTATTAGTTATATTAATTAAATTTTCTAAACCATTATTTTTCAAATTAACAGTAAGTAAATGTGGAATAAAATCATTTCCTAATAACGAACACATAATACAATAACTTTCAATTAAATTAATTGAATCATTTGAAAATATATTTGTATATAAATTGTTATCCAAATTCCAATGAAATATTAAATCATTTATAATAGCATATCTAAGTTTACTAATATCAATATATTTATAATCTAACTTATCATTTTCTTCTTTTTCTCGCATTAGATAAATATTATCTTTATGAGATATTAATGATAATATAATTAAATCAGCATCTAATCCATGAATAATTATTTTTTTATCATCTTTATTATTTTTAATAAATTTAAATATTTTATGTTCTCCTTCTCCATTAATTTCGCTACCATTGTAAGAAATTATGCATGATTTTGTATTATATCTTATTTTATTTTTCATAAAGATATTTAGTTCATTCATAAAGTCTGTTCCAGGTGTTATAACATTTGAATCCCATGTTGATTTTTCTTCATCGATTATTTTTCTATAATTAGAAAGATATCTTCGCTTTCTTTGTTGAATTATTTTAGCAAGAGGTGCTATACCATCAACGCAAATATTTATTTCATTGGGTTTAAATTTCTCTATATTATTTTGAATAAAATTCCATAAATTATCAAAAATAATTTCATTTGTAGAATTATTTTTACTACTAATTGGATGAATAATTCCATTAAAATCAAAATAAATAATATCCGGTTTAAAATTAATATTACTTAATAATATATCTTCATATTTTTTAGTTAATATATAAAAATAATAAGGAATTCCCATTTTTTATTATAATATAAAGTTATAATTTTATATAAATTTTCATTTTTTTTATTTTGTTTTAATTAGATAGAAAAGGATAATAATTTAATGGCTTCTAAATTGGTTAATGCTGTAATTGGTTCAACTCAGTCAAAATATGCAGCAATGATATTATCTATAACTGTATTTTTGTTGTGTATGTCTATATTATTTATGGAAAGCGATTACACATTTGGCAAAAAATTATTTGCAATATTATTAATATTACTAATGTTATTACCTGGTTTAATATTAACACTTGTTGAAATTACTTGTATTGTAACAGGTGCACAAAATGGTAAAAATTGGTGGTGTTCTTTATTAGCTTGGGTAATTGCAATATTCATATTCATTTATTGTATAATGATACTTGTAACAAGTGTTAATAGTCATTATACTTACAAGACCGCTGGAAAAAAAGTAAGCGATTATGACAAAGGCAAAGTGATGACTCAAGAAGAAGCAAATGATGTTGCTCAAGTTATGTTACAAGATGATGTAACAGGAATGCCATATGAAAGACCTAGTGTAAGACCTCCTCCTCCGGGTGTAAGACCTCCTCCTCCGGGTGTAAGACCTCCTCCTCCGGGTGTAAGACCTCCTCCTCCAAGTGCAAGACCTGTAACTCAACCCAGTGCTAGACCTCCTCCTCCTCCAAGTGCAAGACCTGTAGCTCAACCTAGTGCTAGACCTCCTCCTCCTGGTGCTAGACCTGTAGCCCAACCAAGTGCAAGACCTATCGCTCAACCGGGTGCTAGACCTGTAGCCCAACCAAGTGCAAGACCTGTAGCTCAACCCGGTGCTAGACCTGTAGCCCAACCAAGTGCAAGACCTGTCGCTCAACCAAGTGTTAGACCTCCACCTCCCAGTGCAAGACCTGTCGCTCAACCTGGTGCTAGACCTCCTCCTCCTCCAAGTGCAAGACCTGTCGCTCAACCAAATGCTAGACCTCCACCTCCCAGTGCAAGACCTGTCGCTCAACCAGGTTCTATCCCTCCCTCCGCTACATTAAATCAAGAACCACAACCAATGGAAATGGGTGGAATTGAAACCTTCAGTAGATTTTAATTAATTAATCAAAATTAAAAAAATTATTGTATATTATTAAAAACAGTTCCTGTTTTTTCTTTTTCTATATATGTTAATAAATCATATTTATGTATTAAATGACTTAATAAATAATTTAAAGGACCACAAAATGCAAAAAAAGCAAATAGTACTTTAAATCCTGTACCCCATTCAATTAAAGTATTTGACGTCCAACTAAAATAGCAAGCTGCAATACCCATGGGTAATGCAATTAATAAAAGATATATAATTAGAAAAATCCAATTGAAATCTTTACCCTTCGAAGTATCATTCTTTTTATCACCACCATAAGTAGAATCTTCGAATCTTTCTTTTCTATTAAAATTTTCGTAAACTTTTGCGGCAAAAAATGCTTCAAGCATTATAAAATTCCTTATCTAAAATATATGAAGATATAATTTTGTATAAGATTTAAAAAATAAATATATATATGTATATAAATTTAAATAATGAAAAAGAATGAAGATTCAAAACACGGATATATAAGACCCCAAACATGTAGAAATTGTGGTATTAATGGTCATTTGTATAAAGATTGTATACATCCAATAATGAGTTTTGGAATAATATGTTATAAAATAAATAATAATAAAATTGAATATTTAATGATACAAAGAAAAGATAGTTTATCTTTTATGGAATTTATACGAGGTAAATATTCAATAAATAATGAAGAATATATTGAAGAATTAATTAATAATATGACGGAAAATGAAAAGGAACTAATATCATCAGGAGATTTTGATAAAATATGGAATTATGCATGGTCTCAACAAAATAATAATATAAAACATACACAAGAATATATTGAATCAAAAAACAAATATTATTATATATACAATATCAATATAATTAATAATTTCACAAAAAAAGAAAAATGTTTTAAATATGAACAAGAGTGGGGGTTTCCAAAAGGTAGAAGAAAATTGAAAGAAAGCAATATAGATTGTGCAATAAGAGAATTTTGCGAAGAAACAAGAATATTAAAGAAGGATATATATATATTAAATGATTTGAATGATTTTGAAGAAATATTTTTTGGTACAAATAATATATTATATAAACATGTTTATTATATTGGAAAGATACATAAGGAAGTTAATTTAGAAATTGACAATAAATGTTTAGAACAATCAAGAGAGATAAGAGCATTAAAATGGTATACATATAGTAATGTATTAAAAAATATTAAAAATATAAATATTGAAAGAATTGAATTATTTAAATTAGTTAATAGATTAATAGAAAAAAAAGAAAACATATTTAAATAGATAGAGATGACGGATAAATCTGTTAAAAATACTATAAAAGAAATAGAAAAATCTAAAACACCACCAAAAAAAGAAATAGAAAATGATAAATGTGATGAAACAAATATTAAAAAATGTGAAAAAGAGAATAAAGGTAGAGTATGTAATCCATTGTCTGGACGTTGTGTAGATAAAAATAATGTAGAATATAAAAAATTTTTAAAAACATTAAAAAAACCAAAAACACCACCAAAAGAAGAAATAGAAAAATCTAAAACACCGCCAAAAAAAGAAATAGAAAAACCAAAAACACCACCAAAAAAAGAAATAGAAAAATCTAAAACACCCACGAATAAAGAAATTGATAATAATATAAGCAAATATAAAAAAATATTAAAAGATGAAATACTTACAGATGAAGAAACAGATAAGTTAAATGAAAAAATAGAAAAATTAATGAAAAAAAAAAAGAAAGATATATATGAAGAATCCTTAACAAAAAACGAATGTTCTAATTGGTTAAAAAATAAATTAAGAAATCCAAGAACAAATATATTAATAGACAAAGATAAAGTATTATATAAAGAAATTGAAAAACAATGTGAAAAATTTAAAGGAAAGAAAAAATCAATTCTTGAAAAAGAATTAACTGAAGATGAGTGTGAAAAGTGGTTTGAAAATGAAAAAATAAATCCAAGAACTAATTTAGAATTAAAAGGAACAGATAAATCATATGAAATTATAAAAAAACAGTGTGAGATGTATAAATATAAAAATAAAGAAAAAATAAAATTAGAAAATATAAAAAAAGAAATAATTTTGGAAGAAGATAATATTGATAATGATAATATATATTATCCTGATTTAGATGATAGTAAATTTGTAGAAAAAATAAATAGTTTATACGAATTTTTAATACATAAAATAAAAAAAAATAAGGTAGTAAATAATACAAAGGAATTTGATATAAATACAAAGAATTTATGTAGCGAATTTGAAAAAACATATTATCAGCATTTTATAAGTCATTATATTTCTTCAAGAACGCCATATAAAAGTTTAATGTTATATCATGGTGTTGGTGTAGGTAAAACATGTTCAGCAATAACATTATCTGAAAATTTATTATTGACACATTCTCAATATGATGAACCAAAAATTTGGGTTATAATGCCTTCATCATTAAGAGGAAGTTTTAGAGATCAAGTATTTAGTTTATCAAATTTTGATAATTATAAATCTTTAATTAATCAATGTACAGGTGATACTTATGTAAAAATGACACAAATATTAAAATCAAAAGATAAAGAAAAAGCACAATTTAAAATAAAAAAATTTATAAATTCGAGATATCGTTTGTTTACATATGATGAATTTGCAAAAATGATAGAAAATGAATATGAAAATAAAATTTTAAAAGATAAAATAATTATAATTGATGAAGCACATAATATCAGAAATAGTGCAAAATTAGAAGAAAAACGAATATATAGTGCTATTATTAATTCAATATCAACAGGAATTAATAATAAATTAATATTATTAACAGCAACACCAATGTATAATGAACCAACAGATATTTTAGATTTATTGTATTTATTCTTAATAAATGATAAAAGACAAGAAATTTTACAACATATAAAACCACCTTTTCATGATATGTTTGATAAAGAAGGAGATATTATAAATAAATATAAAAATATATTAAAAACATTATCAAATAACTACATATCTTATTTAAGAGGTGTTAATCCTTTTACATTTGCTGTAAAATTAAAACCATCATATAGTGGATTTGAAGTTATGAATAAAGTTATTAAGTATGACCCAAATAACAATGCAATACCTAAAACAGATGAGAATTGGATAAATAAAATAAATGATGAAATCATATTATCAAATCTAAGTAAAAAACAGACCGAAATGATTGAAATAAAAAAAGAATTAAATGAGAATAATGTATTATCAACTTTACAACCAATGAATATAGTTTATGAAAATAAAACAGGGTCAACTGGTTTTGCAACTTTTTTTAATAGACTTGATGATACAGGTTCTTTAAAATTAACTTATAATAAAAAATACGATAATGCATTATTTCCAACAAAAGAAAATTTAGGTATGTATTCAGGCAAATTTTTAAAGATAGCCGAAATATTAAAAAATTCTTCAGGTATTGTTATAATATATTCAAGATTTGTTGAAGGAGGAATATTGCCACTTGCATTAATTTTAGAACATATGGGATATAATAGAGAAGGTGAAAAAAATATACTAAATAAACCAAAAATAATTGATAATCCACCAAGATATAACTATAAAACTCCTCCTAAATATTGTATAATGACATCTCACTCTGAATTAAATAATGTAATGGGACATTCATCAATAGATAAATTACTACCTATTATCAATAATCCTAAAAATATAAATGGTGAGTTATTAAAAGTTATTTTAATGACACCTGTTGCAAGTGAAGGTTTAAGTTTTTATAATGCAAGAGAACTACATATTGTAGAACCTTGGTATCATTTTAATAAGGCAAAACAAATAATAGGTAGAGGTATTAGAAATTGTAGACATAATGATTTAGCAGTTGAATTAAGAAATATGACTGTATTTATGCATGCTAGTTTTATTAATTATGAAATTGAAACACCTGATATACATGCTTATAGAATATCTTCTAAAAAATTATACCAAACTGATATAATTGATAAAATAATTAGAGATAATTCAATTGATTGTTATTTAATGAAAAATATAAATTATTTTGATAAAAAAATATTTAATTTTAAATTAGAAATGATAACATCACAAAATAAAAAGATAAATTATAATTATGGCGATAATGAAGATTTAAAACCCGTATGTGATATAAAAATAGAAAATATAAGAAAAACTGGTTTTAGAAAAGAAACATATAATCATTTTATATTAAATGTAAAAAAATTAATTAAAAATATAATAATAAATAAGTTAAATAATAATGAAAGATATTTATCATTTGAAGAAATAATAAAAGAAACGGATATTGATGAAAATATAATATATCAATCAATTGCAGAATCAGTATTTCCAAATAATTTATTTGATAATTATATATTACTAATACATAATAATGGTATTCATATAATTGATAAACAAATAAATAAAGAAAGTAAACTAAATATAGTAATGGATAAAGAATTAGTTATTAAATCAGAAATTAAAACTGATATTCAATTAATTCCAAAAGATTTAACTCTAAAATTTGAAGATACTGAAAAACATATGAATATTGTTATGATTTACTTGTCATTCGATTCAGATTTATATGAAAATTTTGTTAAATATATAATAAAAACACCATATAATAAATTGAATAATACTGATAAATATATTTCACAGTGTTTTTTTGAAGAAGGTGCATTAATACATAAAAATGAATTTAGTAAAAAATATTCTGATGATACAAAATATATAGGATTCTTTAATATTTTTAGTGATGATTTAGATATAAATTTATATAATTATGAAACAAGTAATTTCAAATCTTTATCAAATTTAGATAAAGACTATTTATATATAATTCAAAAAAGAAAAAAAATTGAAATACCTGATATGCAAAAAGAGAAAATTAGTATTGGTTTAATTTTACCAAAAAAAAATAAATCAAATTATTCTAATACTTTCAAGATATTATCTACAGGTAAATCATTTGGTAAAAAAACAGGTATTGTATGTGAATCATTATTAACACCGGAACAAAATATTATATTAGAACAATATAATATAAAAATTTTAAATGCTAAGAAAAAAATAACAAAGGAAAAAAAATGTAAAATGATTGCAGAAAATATGTTAAAATTAAATAGATTATATTTATATCCGTATTATAAACCTATTATAGATTAATAATAGCATAATTTTCTAAACTTTTATTAAATAAAACTTCTTTTTTTAGATAAATAAATTTTGTATCAAATATAAATGATAATAATGTTACTAAAGATATATTCCATTTATTATTCAAAATACCATTAAGCATTTCACATGTTTTTTTTTGACCAAAAATTTTTGTTGTTTTTTGTTCACTTATAAATAACTTGAATTTGTCTTTAATAATTTGTTTTGTAATATCAATATTCAACATTTTACATTTATTTAAAATAAATTCGATTGGATGGATTTTTGTATCTTGTTTTTTTGTTGTTTGTGTTGTTTGTGTTTTTTCTATTTTTTGAATTATTTCTGTTTTTTGAGGTGTTTCTGTTTTTTGAGGTGTTTCTGTTTTT
>CERW01021936.1_pt1 | contig 22165 bp, 29 predicted proteins | sample 530751 | NCBI WGS metagenome assembly CERW01 (sample SAMEA2620929, study PRJEB7988) | marine metagenome | biome: marine biome (ENVO:00000447); feature: surface water layer (ENVO:00002042); material: "saline water (ENVO:00002010), including plankton (ENVO:xxxxxxxx)" | depth 5 m | reverse complement strand
TCTTTTATAAATTCTTGCATGAATATTTCTAACTCTTATCAAATTACATTAGACAAAGTTGCAGTTTACTTATCTGCAATATGCGCAATACAATGTCTGATTTTACCAATATCTGTTCTTTTTATGCCTTCCTTTAGTTTGCTTCCGGTATCAGAAGAATTATTTCACACACTTTTATTATTTTTAGTTATACCCATTAGTGCTTTTGCTATGGCTATGGGATGCAAAAAACATAAAAATTATAATATAATTTTTTACGGTGCATTTGGCTTAGCTATTTTACTTGTAAGCGCAATTTATGGGCATGATCTGTTTGGCGAATCTGGTGAAATTGCTTCTACCTTAGTAGGAGCTTCAGTGCTTTCGTTTGGCCATATTAAGAACCAAAAACTTTGCAAAGAATGTTGTCATTAACCATTAACTGGAGCAAAAAATGAACACTATAAATAACCTATACAAAAATCTAGTTTTTCTTTCCCTAAGAGATGACTGCGATTGTTCTTGTTGCAGTGGTGACAACTGCTGCTAGCTCTTTTAATTTAAAACTATCTTAACCTCTGTTAGATGTAGCAGCTTGTGTTATACTCTAACTACAAACCGGTGCATACGTTTTAATATCTGACGATTCTCTGTCATAGTTCTCAATATTGCTTTGACCGTCTTCATTTATAGTAGCTTTAATACCATCACCATTTGCTTCGATAATTATTGTTCCACCCGTATCTCTTATCTTATACCCGTTTCCTTCTGCGTTGCCAGTATACTTTTCTGACCAATAACAATCTGTCCCATCATCGCATGCATCACCATAATAATCCCAAACATTCACTTTAATACTATTTGACCCCTGCTGTTCAATAGTTACATATATAACATCCTCAGCGCCATCACAATTCCAAGAATCTTTATTTAATTTATAGGTTCCAGTTAGATCGGGGGCAGTAGATGCTGCACCCTCATCTTTTTTGTCCTCACACCCTAAAATTAAAAGGAAAATAATTACAGGTATTAATTTTTTCATATTTTTATCCTTTGCTATCTAAAAATAGTAATGAAAATCTAGATAAATAAGTTTTAATTTTTTTAAAATTATTTTGGATTAAATTTTTGTGGTTAATTAATAAGGATAGACAATGAAAAAGTTTTTAATGCTAATTTCACTCGTTCTTGTATTTTCATGTGAAGATAAAGATGATGCCGTAGAAGAAGATAATCAAATGATCGGACTGTGGAAAATGAGCGATGCAGGTGAATACGAAAATGCAAATTGTTCAGGAGCGGTCGATAATATGGGGTTTGCGTTCATGCAAGCTTTTGGCTTTACGCCAACTATAGAATTAAAGTCTAATGGTAAAGGTTCTTACAATGTATCTGGAATGGGAGACGATGTAGAAGTACCGGTTACCTGGAGTTCAACCGATAATGAGATATGCCTTGGGGGAATTGAATGTGTGAAATATAAATTAGACAATAATAAATTTTCTTTTGATACATTAAATGATGGATACTGTGAAGATAGTGATGGAAATGAATTATCTAATATTGATGAGTCTAGTTGTAAAAATATGTCTTCAGCGTCCTGGATAGATGCATCTTGCTCATTTAATGAATTCACTAAACAATAACTTTTAAAAATTTAAACTTTAAAATAAAAATCAAGGAGAATCTTATGGATATGATTAAAAAACCCAAGCTTTGGCTAATAGTGCTTGCAGTTGTGCATACATTTATGGGGGTAATCGGAAGCTACGTTCAAATGGGAGGCGGTACTGAGTATCTAGCAATGATATTATATTTTTTAATAATTTCAGTATACCTTACTTACGCTGCGTTTATGACCCAAGGACAGGAGCAGGCAAGACTTGCAACTGTTTTATGTGCACCAACTGTGGTCTGGTTCATTGTTTCAGCTATAATGGGACTTGAAATGATGGGGGTACCTGTTGCTGAATTTCCGAGCGGATTATTACCGATAACCCTGTGGTCGTTACCTGCCGTAACCGGAATCATGAATTGGAATTCAAATTAATTTTAATTCTGATAACTAAATAGCTATACAACAATATCAAATATAAACTATACGCTCTAGTCACATTATTTCTGGTTTCGTTTCCAAGCTCACAGGAAAACCTGACCGTTGGGTTTTGGAATGCCGAAAACCTATTTGATTTAGTTGACGATCCCAATAAAAATGATGAAGAATTTTCGATCGGAGGCCGTAAGAACGTCACCAGCGATATTTATGATCTAAAAATAAAGCATTCAGCTGAAGTTCTTTCAGATTTAAATGTAGATATACTGGGCTTGTGTGAAGTTGAAAACTTAAAGGTATTAAAAGATTTAAATCGCTCTTACGAAAAGAGAAACTATGATATTATTCATTACGATTCTCCAGATGAGCGAGGAATTGATAATGCACTTTTTTACGATAAGAGCCGATTTACTGTTCTGATGAGCAAACCCATACCAAATAGTTTATATAATAATGACAAAACAAGAGATATTCTGTATGTGATGGGTTTATTTCAAAGCGATACGTTGCACTTGTTTGTTAATCACTGGCCATCAAATTATGGTGGTAAGGAAAAAGCGATACCCAAAAGGGCCGCAACTGCCAATTTAATCAAAAATGAAATTGAAAAAATTCAACAAAATGATCAATTTGCTGACATTCTGTTAATGGGGGATTTTAATGAAGATCCAGATGAAAAGAATATCCTATCTCTAAATGCCGTTGGTTTAAAAAGCATGATGAGTACTTTAATGGGAAAACCTAAAGTAGGCACTTATGTTTATAGAGGTGATGATTATTTTTATGATCAATTCATATCAAGCGATGGATTGCGTGATAGGACAAATCTGTATGTTGAAAAGAATTCAATTTATATTCTAGATCTGCCTAAGTACCGCCAGCAGGAGGGTAATTACAAGCATTACCCGTTTCGCTTTTGGGCAGGAAATAGATTGTTGGGTGGTTATTCCGATCACCTTGCAATAAAGGTTTCTATAAAAAGTGTTAATTATGAAAATTAAAATTTAACTTTTTTCATATTTATGCATCTAATATAGCAAAGACACATAAAAAATGATTAAGGAATACATTATGAATAAATATATCTTGCCAATCGCTTCTCTAATATTGTTTGCTACTGGATGTGAAAACGCAATGCATAGCGAACCGTCCGAACTTGATAATGCTGAGTTGCAGCAATTGTCATCTGAATTAAGTTACGAGCTTGGTTTAAGTAAATCATCAACGGATGCTTTGAATAATTCACTTAATCGCCACGGAAAGCGCGGGAAGTATCGTGAGCCTGGATTCCTTTGGAAGGTTTCTGCTGAAATGTCTGATCAGCTAACAGATGAAGAAAAGGCAGTGCTATTTGAAAAAATGGATGAAAAGGATATTCCGGTATTTGGTGACGGAATGAAAAAAAGCGGTAAAAAGGGTAAAAAAGGAAAAAAGAAAAATTCAGGTGTTTTCAGGGTCTTAACAGATGATCAAAAAGTTTTGTACAAAGCCATGATGGCGGATTACAAAGAAAAGTTTAAGTCAATTAGAGAGCAAGTTAAAGATGGATCTATCACAAAAGACGACGCAAAAGCTCAAATGGTAGCCCTTAAAGATGCGATGAAAGCCGAAGTGGATGCATTATTGACCGATGAGCAAAAAGCCCAAATTGAGCAAGATAAAGCCGATAGAAAGGCTACGCATACGGCTTACCGTGATTCTTCGAAGGCTGTTATGGTAAGCGTTCTCTTAATGTCTGAAGATCAGGTTCTTGCATATGATGCCGCAAAACAAGAAGCTAAAGATGCAGCAAGCGTATTATTTGAACAGTCTAAAAATGGAGATATCGATCGAGAAACATTAAGGGCTAGTCTAAAATCACTATTTTCTGAAAGAAATGAAAAACTTGAGTCAATTTTTGATGCCAAACAAATGGATATAATTAAAATACATAAAGCCCTAACACTGCGTATGAAAAAGCATCGTTCATCAAAGGGCAAAAAAGGCGGTCGCAGCAAAAAGTAATAGCAGTGAAAGGCTGATTTATTTGCTTTAATCAGCCTTTCAATTTTTTTTACTATTTTAGCAATACTCATGCTTAAGTTCTTTATATGCAACCGTCGCTTTAATAGTGCGAAACTTTTTAAAGAAAAATTTGTATAATTAATGTCAGCAATACTAAGAGAAAGGTGTAATTATGTTTAATGTAGTTCTTGAAACCCTTTTCAGTATATCTCTTTTTCTCTTTGCAGGAAATGTTTTAGATACAAAGTTTTCACTTCATCACTATGAAGATAGCGACTACAAGGAAATTTTCTTTCTTAAGAATAAAGAGTCGGTTGATAAACATTGCACAAAGCATTTAAAATTTGAAACTATAAAAAAAATAAATCGATATATTCCAGAAGGCAGACAAGAAGCGGTATATGTCGTCACTGATCTTGCAGGTCATAAAGAAATCAATTCAAAGGAAAATAAATGAAAAAATTATCTTTTTTAACTATTTTAGGATTTTTAATCGTTACCGGTTGCGACAATATGAATAACGATAACGATGTAAATCTTGATGACCCAGAATTACAAGCTTTAGCGGAAGGTCTTAACGCTGATATTGGATTGAGCAAATCGTCTGATGATGCATTTAAGGGTGCACTCAAAAGACACGGAAAGGACGGCAAGCACCGTAGAGATCCTGGATTTCTTTGGAAAGTTGCTGCTGAAATGCAGGAAAGCTTAACCCAAGAGGAAAAAGACAAAATGTTTGCATGGATGGATGCCCATTCTGTAGCATTTCTTCATGCTCCCGAAAGAAAAGATCATCGCGGTCCAAAGGGTGATAAGGGCGGCGTAGATATTCGTCTTATGATGACAATATTAGACTCTGATCAGCAAGAAGCGCTTAAAAATATTATGGATTCATATAGAGCTAAAATGGAAGAAGTAATGTCTGCAATGAAGGATGGCACAAAAGATGAAAGTGCAGGAAAAGCTGAACTCGAGGCACTTGAGTTGGCAATGAAAAATGAAATTGATTCATTGCTTACTGATGAACAAAAAGATCGAATAGACAGATTGCAGTCTGATATGAAGCAAAAAATGAACGATGCATTTCAGGCAGAGCGTGATGCCATGGTAACTGCTTTAGGAATGACAGCTGATCAAGAAGCTAGCTTAGCACAAATTAATCAAAACCATCAAGAGGCAGTAAAAGCCCTCTTTGCAGAGATTAAGAATGCTGGAGACAGGGCAGACAAGTCGGACTTTGAAGATAGAATGAAAGAATTAAGCGTTACACGAAACAATGAACTTGAGCTTTTGTTTAGTGATAAGCAATTAGAAGTAATAAAAGTGCATTCATCTCTTGTGATGATGTTTTCTAAGCATTGCGATGGAAACAAGGATGGCAGATGGGGAGATTCCGGAGACAAAGACGGATCTCGTAAAGGATAGATTTACTTAATTTTATTGTAAAAAAAGGCTGAGGAATATTCCTCAGCCTTTTTTTTTAACTATTTTTAATTTCAATAGTCTAAATAAGAAATGCATGCGCACAGACAACGAATTAATAAAAGATTTTCAAGAGGGCAGCGAGGAGGCTTTTAATGAGCTGGTCAATCGATATCTTTCAAGTACTTATGGGTTTTTTAGAAAATTCACTGATTCCAGTGAAGAAGCTGAAGATCTTGCTCAAAACATATTTATAAAAATGTACAAAGCTTTAAAGAAATTTCGCTTCGAATCAGAATTCAAAACCTATTTGTATCGTGCCAATATAAATATGTCCAATACATATTTACGCCGTACAAAATGGAAAAATATGCTTCACCTGGATCAAGCGCCTGAGCCAAGCTTTATTGATGATAGTGTTGAGAGCGCCTGGATGAAAAAAGAGTTATGGGATGCAATTGCAACACTACCCAAGAGACAGCGAATGGTTATGACAATGCGCTTAACTGAAAGTACTCCATATAGAGAAATTGCTACCACTTTAGGGATGTCGGAAAATGCAGCAAAAGTCAGCTATCATCATGCTGTCTCAACATTGAAAGAAAAATTTCAAAACTAATATGAATATTGACAAGGAAATCAAAAAAATTCAAGATGAAGCCGTTAGCGGTATTGATTCTGGAAAATTCATAAAAAATTTACATCGTAAACGCGCTCAAAATGATGCACGTACCGCAAGGCTATTTAACGGAGTGGCTTCATTTTGCGTACTAGCGGTATTAAGCTTTTTAACGATGAGTCAGCTTGCGCATGTTCCAGATTTTTACGTTTCAACGGATTTAAAACCTTACGAGGAAATGGATTCGGAAACGGAATCCTATGTGTTTGAACTTGCAGATTATTTAATAGATTCTAGTGAAGACATTTGGGATACGCTGCATTTTTTTGATGAAATCAATTTTAATAATTTAATCGCTTCAAACTACGGAGATATAAATGAATAAAATCGCTATACTATTAATGAGCTTTTCAATAATATTTTGCCAACCAGGTAAGCCGGTAGGACCCGGTGGTCAATATGGAAATAGAATGGAAATGATGATGGTATGGAAAATGACTGAATATTTAAATTTATCAGAGCAGCAAGCAGAAAAGCTTTTCCCTAGAATGCGTAGGCAACGCGTAAAAATGAAAGATTATTTTGATACCGAAAAAGAACTATTTGATTCGTATTTGACTAAAATCAAAAAAGGTGAAAAAATATCCCAATCCGATGTGGATGCACTTTATAAAAAGATGGATAAGCTTTCTGGTGAAAAAAATGTTGCCCGAATGAAATTTTTTAAATCAACAAGCGATATCCTTGATCCTGCACAACAAATAATGTTCCTAAGCTTTGAGCCTTATATGAAAGATCAAGCGAAAGATGGAATGAAGGAGCGATATCGAAAAAAACCAGAACCAAGAATGGGAAAAGGTAAAAGGCGAAGATAGCTGGTATCCAAAAATTAAAAACCCTCTTTTTAGAGGGTTTTTTTGTATCATAATATTTAATTGATACAGTAATTTTAGTTATGAAATCAATATATAATTTTAGCGCAGGGCCGGCAATGCTTCATCCTTCTGTTGTTAAGGCAACCTCTGAGGCTACAATTCAATTTAAAAATAGCGGCATGAGCCTTATGGAAATGAGCCATCGATCTAAACCGGTGGTTGATATGGTAACTGAAACAGAAAACCTTGTCAGGACGTTACTTGGTCTGCCTGAAGGCTTTAAAGTTTTATTTCTTCAAGGTGGCGCTTCGCTGCAATTTTGTATGGTGCCTATGAATCTTCTTGAAGAAGGATCTACGGCAGACTATACAAATACAGGAAATTGGTCTCAAAAGGCTATTGATGAAGCTAAAATCTATGGCAACGTGAACGTTATTTCTTCTTCTAAAAATTCAAATTATAATCATATTCCAAAAGATTTAATCTGTTCTAAAGATGCTAAATACCTTCATATCACATCAAATAATACTATTTATGGAACCCAATGGAATAAATTTCCTTCATCCCAAAGCGTAGGGTCCTACATAGTTGCAGATATGTCATCAGATATTTTTAGTAGAGAATTTGATATTAATGATTTTGGGTTGATCTATGCCGGTGCACAAAAAAATATTGGGCCTGCAGGCGTTACCCTTGTAATAATCAGGGAAAGTATACTTCAAAAGGTTTCAAGAGACATACCCACAATGATGCAATATCAAACCCATATCAAAAAAGAGTCAATGTTTAATACGCCACCGGTTATGAGTATTTATGCTGTGAATCGCAGTTTACACTGGCTTGACATGAATGGCGGTATATCAAAAATGGAAACCAGAAACAGGGCAAAAGCAAAAAAATTATACGATGAAATAGAGCGCAATACACTTTTTAAGTGCCCTGTCCACAAAGATGACCGTTCTATCATGAACGTGCCATTTATTTTTACAGATGAAATGGACGAAGAAAGGTTTTTACAGTTTTGCGCTAATAGAGGATTGCATACCTTAAAAGGGCATAGGTCTGTTGGTGGATTTAGAGCTTCTATATATAATGCAATGCCAGAAGAAGGAGTAGATTGTCTTATTGAGGCAATGCGGGATTATGAAAAGGAAGTCTAATTATCCCAAAGTCCTTTTTTACCAAGCTTTTTAATTTTAGGGGCAATAACAAAAGCGCAGTAAGGGGCATTGGGGTTGTTTTCATAATAATCTTGATGGTATCCCTCAGCCTTATAAAAAACGTCTAGCTCTTTTACTTCAGTAGTAATAGGCTTATCAAACATTTCTCCCGCTTTATTTAATGCTTTTTTAGCAGACTGTTCTTGTGAATCACCAATGTAATATATCGCTGATCTGTATTGAGTACCGATATCTGCTCCTTGACGATTAAGGGTTGTGGGGTCATGGGCTTGCCAGAAAATATCAAGCACCTCATCGTACGTCACAATCTTTGGATCAAAAATAACTTTACAAACTTCCGCGTGTCCGGTCTTACCAGATGTAACGTCTTTGTAAGAAGGGTTTTTTGTTTGCCCTCCCGCATAACCAGATATGACTTCGCTAACACCATCAATTCTTTCAAAAACAGCCTCAACGCACCAAAAACAACCTCCACCTAAAATTGCAAATTCAGTATTATTATTAGACATCTTTGAACCTTTCTTATTTTGACCTATTATGACAGAAGAGAATAAAAAAAGCAAAAAAAGGTATGAAAAATTACTTTTCAAATTTACCCTAGAGCTCTTTTAGGTCTTTGTGCAGTGTATTTAGCATTTCTTTTGCATCGCCAAAAACCATGACAGTATTTTCAAACCCAAACAATTCATTCTGTATACCCGCAAAACCTGGATTCATTGTACGCTTATTGACTATAACCGTTCGTGACTTATCTACATCTAATATTGGCATTCCGTAGATTGGACTAGACGTGTCATGTCTAGCAGCGGGATTCACAACATCGTTTGCACCCAGGACTATCGCTACGTCACAGTCTTCAAATTCTGGATTTATTTCGTCAAGGTCTTTTAGTAATTCATACGGGATATTTGCTTCAGCTAATAAAACATTCATATGACCCGGCATTCTCCCCGCAACAGGGTGAATAGCATATAAAACTTTTTTGCCCATGGCCTCTAATTGCTCAGCTACTTCCCTTACTGCGTGTTGCGCTTGAGCAACAGCTAAGCCGTACCCTGGAACCACTATCACTTTATCTGCAGCATCTAGAATCATTGCCGCTTCATCGGTTGTAGAGGATTTAATACTTATTTGTTTTGCTTCCGATGAGCCTTCGCTTGAGTTTAAGCCAACAGCGCCAAATATAACGTTTGCGAGTGACCTATTCATTCCTTTGCACATAATATTGGTAAGTATAAGTCCTGATGCCCCAACAAGCGCTCCGGCAATAATTAATCCGTTATTCATTAAAACAAATCCAGTCGCTGAAGCAGCTATTCCTGAGTATGAGTTTAATAGAGAGATAACAACCGGCATATCTGCCCCACCAATAGGGATGGTTAGGGTAATTCCGATTAATGCAGATAAGGCAATTACTACATAAAAGGTATTCATTTCATTGGATCCGCCAAAAACTGTATAGAAGCCAAAAACAATCAAACCAATCATTATGAATGCATTGAGAATTTGTTGACCTTTAAATACAATTGGCTGTCCACTAATAAAGCCTTGAAGTTTACCAAAGGCAATAAAGCTACCGGTTAGTGTTAAGGTACCTATGAAAATTGATAAAATTATTGTGGTTACAAGAAAAGTTGACTGGTCAACGGTTCCGAACTTTGAAAAATATTCAGCCGTTGCAACTAAAGCGGAAGCTCCACCACCAAATCCATTAAAGATGGCAACCATTTGTGGCATTTGTGTCATTTCAACGCGCAATGCAAATGTCGCTCCAATAATAGAGCCAATAATCATACCAATGGCGATAAGTTTATAATCTAATTCTCCAAAAGATGAAACAGTGGCTACAATAGCAATTAGCATACCAACGGATGCAAGCGCGTTGCCTGCTCTTGCGGTCTTTGGAGAGCTTAGTCTTTTAATACCAAGAATGAAAAGAACTGCTGCAGCAACATAAAATAAGTTTGTGTAATCCATATCAATTATTTCCGCTTAAACATTTTTAACATTCTATCTGTTACCATAAATCCACCAACACAATTAACGGTAGCAAAAACAACGGCCACTAGACCAAGCCATGTTCCTATCTCGCCATCAATCTTGGTTGATATAATTGCACCAACGATGGCAATGCCAGATATTGCATTTGATCCAGACATTAATGGAGTATGTAAGGTGGGAGGAACTTTTGTTATTATTTCAAAGCCGACAAAAATAGCCAAAATGAAAACAGTGATTATATTAATATCCATTGTTAATCCTTATTTACAGCTTGCTGAGTAGGTTCATGAGTTATTTTTCCTTGATGGGTAAAAATTGATCCTGCGACGATTTCATCTTCCATGTTAATTTCTAAAATTCCCTCTTTGGTCATATGAGAAATAAATGTTGAAATATTTTTAGCATAAAGCTGAGATGAATGAACTTGCATTGTGGAAGGAAGATTTAAAGTGCCATCAATAATTACGCCATTCTTAGTTGTCACTTCACCAGCAACAGTATCTTCACAGTTGCCGCCATTTTCAGCGGCGAGATCAACAATTACGGACCCTTTTTTCATTGCATCAACCATACTGCTTGGTATTAAAATTGGAGCAGGTTTACCTGGTATGAGAGCGGTAGTAATTACTAGATCTGATTTAGATATATGCTCTTTCATCAGTGCTTGTTGTTTATCTTTATATTCATCAGATGTTTCTTTTGCATAACCACCTTCACCAACTCCTTCATCGTCTTCACTTTGAACTTCAACAAATTTTGCACCGAGAGATTCAACTTGCTCCTTCACTTCTGGTCGAACATCAAAGGCTTCAACCTGAGCACCGAGCCTTTTAGCAGTAGCGATTGCCTGTAATCCAGCAACCCCGGCGCCAATAATAAGTACTTTAGCTGGCGGAATTGTACCAGCAGCTGTCATAAGTAAGGGCATATAAACAGGAAGATGGACAGCTCCAGCTAAAACAGATTTATATCCTGCAACGTTTGCTTGCGAGCTTAAAGCATCCATGCTTTGTGCAAGAGTAGTTCTAGGTATTAAATGCATAGAAAAAGCAGAGATTTTTTTATCGGTAAGTTTTTTTACGATTTCTACTTCACGTGTAGTTTGAATTAGAGAAATATACGATGAGCCATTTTTAAGCTGCTCAATCTCATCTAATGTTGCAGTTGCAACTTTTATAACAAGGTCGGAGTTTGATAAAATTTCAGCTGCACTTGAAACAATTTTTGCTCCAGCATTTTCGTAATCACTATCAGAAAAGAAAGATAGGTGACCTGCTCCGGATTGAACGTGAACCTCTAAACCAGTTTTGAGTAAGTCTTTGACAGTTTGCGGAGTTACAACGACTCGCTTTTCACCATCAACAACTTCCTTTAATGCTCCAACAATCATTATATAACCTGTAAATTATTATAAATATCAGCCCTGAATCTAATTAATTATTTATATATAACTTCATATGATTAAACATTTTCCCAATACCATAAGATTGCTAATTTTACATATGTTCTACTTTAGAAATTTCTGTATATGCGCTATTATATTTACGGGATGTTCTTCTACCATTAAAATTGTGGATAGCCACCCGAATAATGCAAAAAAATCAACAGAGATTTATAACGGAAAGTTGTTTGGTTCCACACTAATTAAAAAACGAACCTATTATCCAAGCGGTCGTATTCATTCAGAAACAAATTACTTAAAAAATAAAAAACACGGTAAATACGCATCATTTTATGAGAACGGCAATCCCGCAACCAAGGGCTTTTTTAAATTGGATGATCGTTCTGACGTATGGGAATGGATAGATGAAAATGGGAAATTGGACTCTATGTATACCTTTAAAAATGGCCAATATCACGGTAAGCATGAAAATTATTTTAATGGAGTTATTCAAATCTCACAAAATTATCGTGAAGGCAAGATGCACGGAAAATTTACAGAATTCACGGAAACAGGACTTGTTAAGTCTACCGGGAAATATTTAGATAATTTGCCAAACGGTAAATGGGAATGGTTTGATAGCGATAAAAAAATCCAAAGAATTGTTAATTATAAAGATGGCGTTAAGAATGGAGATTTTAAAATTTATAATGGTAATAATTTAACTCTTGCAGGTGCCTACTTAAAAGACAGGCGCCACAAAACATGGAAATGGTATGGAGCAAATAATAATTTGGATTCCTTGGCTAATTATGCAGATGGAAGCTTAAGCGGTGAGTATAGAGTGTGGCATGATAATGGCAATATAAAGATCATAGGCGCGTATCGAGCAAATAAACTTAATGGAGAATGGAGCTGGTTTTCAGACACAGGGAAAGCAGATTCTATTAAAGTTTTATCTAATGGCATCCTGAATGGACATTCTAAATTTTACTATAAGAATGGACAGCTTAAAGAGCAAAGAACCTATTTATCGGGAAAATTAGATGGTGAAAAATCAACCTATTTTATATCCGGACAAATAAAAGATAAAACTGAATTTCGACTTAATGAAAAAATGGGGCCTTACGAAATATGGACTTCAAATGGGCGATTAGAGGAAAAAGGAACTTATCTAAAAAATCAATACCATGGATTAATTCAAAGAAATTATTCGACAGGACTATTGGCATCAGCTTCTACGTACAGTCGAGGAGTGCTCGATGGAATTTCTCAAGTTTTTTCACCATCAAATTTTTTAAAAAAAGAATCTTTTTTTGAATCTAACAAAGAAATTGCAAGATTAGAATACCATGACAATGGAAGATTTAAACGAGTTCTTATCCTAAATGATGAAGTTGCTATTTATGAACGCAAATGGAACGTTGACGGGTTTGAGATTACCGATCAAAATTATATTACAGGAACCCGAACCCAGTCAGATTATTATCTGTCAGGTCAAATAAAATACGAATGTATCTATAAAAATGATTTGAAGCACGGAATGGAGTGGTGGTTTAGCGAAAATCGTACTCCATCAAAAATAAAACTATTTAATAATGGGGTTGAAATAATTTCGCATGAGCTCTCATACATTAGTAATGATTAATAATAAATTTGTAAATTAAATATCATGGATAGATATACTACTTGGATAATTGCTGGTTCATTCTTTGCTGCACTTGCTGTCATTTTTGGAGCATTTGGTGCTCACGGACTTAAATCAAAAGTTTCACCTGAAGATTTAATTATTTTTGAAACCGGAGTGCGTTACCAAATGTACCATGCGCTTGGATTAGTTCTTTTAGGGTTGCTGGGTATGAGCACAAGTTTTACTATTTCACAGCTTCCTGCATTATTTTTTGTAATAGGAATTATCATATTTTCTGGCACTTTATATTTAATTCCGCTAACAGGTATTCGGTGGCTTGGCGCAATTACCCCTATTGGTGGAATTGCTTTTATAGCAGGCTGGTTTATGCTTATCTATAATATTCTAATTTCACGCTATTGAGTTTAAAAAAAAATAATTCACGTCATATTGGCGTGTGGACAGCATCAGCCTTTGTGATATCATCTATGATTGGAACTGGTGTTTTCACCAGCTTAGGTTACCAGTTGGTTGATATAAATACTGCTTTTCCTATATTATTGCTTTGGTTGATCGGTGGCATAATTTCATTATTTGGAGCTTTTTCTTATAGTGAGCTAGCTTCAGCTTTTCCTCGTTCAGGTGGAGAATATAGCATTTTATCTAAGGTTTATCACCCTGCAGTAGGATTTATAGGTGGATTTGTTTCTTCTACTATTGGTTTTTCTGCACCAGCAGTACTTGCAGCAATTGCGCTTGGTAAATACACAGTTGCTATTTTCCCTCAATTGAATTCAACTATAATTGCATCAGTTATTATTCTTCTTTTTAATCTTATTCATAGCCAAACACTTAAATATGGAAGACTAATTCAAGATTGGACTACAATAGGCAAGATTGTTCTAATCGTATTTTTTATAATTTCCGGTCTATTAATTGATTCTCCTCAGAATATTAGTTTTTTACCAATTTCTAATGATGGCTCTCTAATAATGAGCTCAAGCTTTGCTGTAAGTTTGGTTTGGGTTTCATATGCCTACACCGGATGGAATTCAACGGTTTATATAGCTGGAGAAGTAAAGAACCCTCAAAAGAATATCCATTATTCTTTGCTTTTTAGCACTGCTTTTGTAACAGTTTTATATATTTTACTTAATTTTATATTTCTTTTTTCAACGCCAATTTCTGAAATGCGAGGGATGATAGAGGTGGGCTTTATTGCTGGTGTTAATATTTTTGGTGATCAAGGAGGTAGAATTGTTAGTGGAGGTATCGCTTTACTGCTGCTATCAACTATTAGCAGTTATGTTTTTATTGGACCAAGAATTACGCAGGTCATAGGAGAAGATTTTAAGTATTTAAGGTTTTTTTCAAAAGTAAATAACTCGGGAATACCTATTAATGGTTTTATCTTTCAATTATCTATCAGTTTGATTTTTATTTTAACATCTACGTTTGAGCAAGTTTTACTTTACGCTGGCATAACCTTTATAATCATAAATACAATTACAGTTATTGGCGTTTTAGTATTGCGATTTTATCAGCCAGCTCTAAATAGACCCTATAAATCGTGGGGCTATCCGTGGACCCAAATTATTTTTACAATTTCCAACTTATGGATTCTTTATTTTACCTTTAAAAACCAACCATTTGAGTCGCTGATAGGAATTGGCATTATATTGATTAGTCTAATTTTTTATTTTTCAGGACATAGAATTACAAACAAAGGACAATAATCGTGAAACTCAAAATAAAACCTTTTAATGAAACGATTGAAAGTATGTATACTAACCATGGACACTTTCACCAAGGCGATGCGGGCTTAGACCTATTTATCGCATCCGCGCAAACTATTAAAGCAGGTGACACAGCGTTGATCAAACTTCAATTGGCGTGTGAATCTGAAAGCAATCAGCCTTATTTGCTTATGCCGAGATCTAGCATCGCAAAAACACCTTTACGCTTATGCAATTCCGTTGGATTGATCGATGGAGGCTATCGTGGTGAAATTATGGCAGTTGTTGATAATATTAAATCAAATGATTATACCGTAGAACCAAATCAGCGATTATTTCAGCTTGTCGCTATGAATGGATCTCCCATATCATTTGAAATTGTTCAGGACTTATCGGAATCGACGAGAGGAGAAGGTGGGTTTGGAAGTACTGGCAAATAACGAATCCTCTTAATTTAGCACTCTATATCGGTGACTGCTAAAAATCATTGATAATTGAGTAAAATATTGATTAATTTCAGCGCTGAAAATTTTATAAACTAATAAATAAATACAGGAGATTTAACATGGCACTAAAAGTAAAACCTTTAGCTGATCGCGTAGTGGTAGAACCTGCACCAGCTGAGGAAGTGTCCTCCGGGGGCATTATTCTTCCAGATACTGCCCAGGAAAAGCCACAACAAGGTACGATTGCTGCTACTGGACCTGGTAAGGTATCAGATGCTGGAACAGTCGTTGCAATGGAAGTAAAAAAAGGAGATAAGGTACTATACGGTAAGTATAGCGGTACTGAATTCTCATATGAAGGAAAAGATTATTTAATTATGCGCGAGAGCGATATTCTCGCGGTATTATAAGGAGCAAAATATAATGGCTAAAGAAATTTCATACGATCTTGAAGCTCGAAATGCCTTAAAAGCAGGTGTCGATAAACTCGCTGACGCTGTTAAGGTTACTTTGGGCCCAAAAGGCAGAAATGTTGTAATTGAGAAAAAATTCGGTGCGCCTACAGTTACTAAAGATGGAGTAACTGTTGCGAAAGAGGTGGAACTTGAGGATAAATTAGAAGACGTTGGTGCTCAAATGGTAAAAGAAGTAGCATCAAAAACATCAGATGTTGCTGGTGATGGTACTACAACTGCTACTGTCTTAGCACAGTCTCTTGTAGCTGAAGGACTTAAAAACGTCACCGCGGGTGCCAATCCTATGTCTATCAAGAGAGGTATTGATGCTGCGGCTCATGCTGTAGTAGAGGCCCTTCAAGGACAAAGTAAAGACCTTCCAGATTCAAAACAAATTGCTAACGTTGGTAAGATCTCAGCTAATAACGATGAAGAAATTGGTGAGAAAATTGCTGAAGCAATGGAGAAAGTTGGTAAAGACGGGGTAATCACTGTTGAAGAATCAAAGACTGCGGAAACTTTTCTTGAAACAGTAGAAGGAATGCAGTTTGACAGAGGATACTTGTCACCATATTTTGTTACCAACTCTGACAACATGGAAGCTGAGATGGATGAGGCATATCTATTGATATACGATAAAAAAATATCAAATATGAAGGATTTGCTGCCCTTATTAGAGAAAGTAGTTCAAACCGGCAAACCTGTCACAATTATCGCTGAAGATGTTGAAGGTGAAGCACTAGCTACATTAGTTGTTAACAAGCTACGTGGAACTTTTAAGGTTCTTGCCGTTAAAGCTCCAGGTTTTGGAGATCGTCGTAAAGCTATGTTGGAAGATATTGCTGTTCTCACAGGCGGAACTGTTATCTCTGAAGATGCTGGCTATAAGCTAGAAAACGCAACTTTAGATTATCTTGGAACCTGCAAAAGAGTAGTTTCAGACAAAGACAATACTACAATTGTTGGAGGAAACGGTGATACGAGCGCAATAAAAGCAAGAATCAACGAGATTAAAGTTCAGATTGATAAGACTAGTTCAGATTATGATCGTGAGAAGCTACAAGAGCGCTTAGCTAAGCTTTCAGGTGGAGTCGCTGTAATTAATGTTGGAGCAGCTACTGAAGTAGAGATGAAAGAAAAGAAGGCGCGCGTTGAAGATGCATTGCATGCAACTAGAGCGGCTGTTGAGGAAGGCATTATTCCTGGTGGCGGAGTAGCTCTTTTAAGAACTGCACCGGCTTTAGATAAAGTAAAGGTAGATGAAGAAGAATCTGTTGGGGTAGATATTATGAGAAGAGCACTGGATGCTCCTCTTCGTCAAATCTGCGCAAATGCAGGCGTTGAACCATCTATCGTAGCGCAAGCCGTTCGCGAAGGAAAAGATGACTTTGGTTATGATGCACGAACCGGTGAATATGTCAACATGTTCAAAGCGGGAATTATCGACCCTACAAAAGTTGCACGCGTCGCAGTTCAAAATGCTACCTCTATTGCAGGTATGATCTTGACTACAGAAGCAGCTGTAACTGAAATTCCGGAGAAAGAGGCAGCACCAATGCCTCCAATGGATCCAGGTATGGGTGGTATGGGCGGAATGATGTAAATTGAGCAAAATTTGCTCTTGAAAAAACCCTCTCTTTTTAAGAGAGGGTTTTTTTTTATATGTACCTTGATTAGCCAAGACATATCCTGTTAAATTCATAATACGTTATGGGAATTATTAAGCTTAAAAATATGCAATTTTATGGTTACCACGGTGTTTATGACCATGAAAAAGAACTTGGTTCACCATTTGAAGTTGATGTAGAAATTACGAGATCATTCTCAAAAGCTGCGTCTTCAGATGACGTAAATCAAACAGTTAACTATGGCACTATTTTTAAATTAGTAGATGAAATTGTATCAAATACTAAATATAATTTAATTGAAACGTTGGCAGATAAAATTGCAGGTAAGATATTAGATGGTTATGAAATTGATAAAGTTGCCGTTAGGGTAAGAAAGCCAAAAGTTCAAATTAATGGTATTTTAGATACCGTTGAAGTGGAGATGGAAAAAATAAAACCAAAATGAATCAGTTAGTATATTTAGGTGTTGGAGCAAATATTGGAGATCGTGAATCAAATTTGTTCACTGCTATTGCTGCATTAGATGTTAGAGATGATATTTCTGTAAATCGTACAGCCTCTATTTACGAGTCAGATCCTATGTACAATCAAGATCAGCCTAATTTTTTGAACAGCGTTGTTGAAATTGAAACCTCTTTACAGCCTGAAATAATGATGCAGGTATGTCAGGGCATTGAGATGATGCTTGGCAGGCCGATAAATCGTAAAAAAAATGAACCAAGGGTAATTGACATCGATATTTTAGCTTACGAAACTATTTCCGTTGAATTGGGTGAATTAAAGATTCCCCATCCTCAACTTTTTGCTCGTAAGTTTGTTCTTGTACCATGGGCTGAAATCGCCCCTGAGTTTATTGTTCAGGATTATGGAAAAAGTGTATCTGATCTTTTATCGCTTTGTCCTGATATTTCAAATGTTAAGAAGTATAAATTGGAAAAAACTGCATGAAAAACTTGCAATATGTTGCAATTGAAGGCACGATAGGTGTTGGCAAGACAAGTCTTGCCAATTTATTTTCCGAAAAGCTTGGTGCAAAATTAATCCTAGAAGCATTTGAGGATAATCCCTTTTTAACAGACTTTTATGAAGATCCGGAAAACAATGCATTTCAAACGCAGCTATGGTTTTTACTGCAGCGCTACCAACAACAACAAGAGTTAAGGCAAGTAGATATGTTTCAGCACTTAGTTGTTACAGACTATATGTTTGTTAAGGATAGATTGTTTGCTGCACTTAACCTAAATGAGAAAGAAATGTCTTTGTATGATAGCGTTGCAAAGATGATGGAGCGAAATGTTATACACCCCGATCTTGTAATATTTTTGCAAGCCGATACAGAGACGCTTATGAATAATATTTCAAAAAGAGGCCGCGAATTTGAAAAAAATATGTCTGAAGATTATATTGATGCTTTGAATCAAGTGTACAACGAATATTTTTTTCGCTACCAAGAGACCCCTCTTATAATTATTAATACAAATAATATCGATTTTGTCCGAAATCCAGGCGACTTAGAAGAGATGATCAGTTACATACGTCAGCCGGTATCTGGAACAAAATTTTTCAACCCTTCCTCTGGTCTGCAAAATGATTAGAACCTTAATTGCTGCTTCATTTGCGTATTTATTGTTTTCATACATTAGAAAATCTTTTTTTAAGGGCAAATCAAATCTCCAATCAAAAAAAGATCAAAACTATAAAAATCTTGATATAAAAGATGCGGACTTTGAGGATATAAGCAATGATTAGGTATAAAAAAATATTGAAATCAAACCCAAAGCTTCAAGATGCCTCGCTACTTATACTGCGACTATTACCCTCATACTATATGGTTATGAATCATGGTTGGAAAAAAATAGTCAATCCACAAAAATGGGAGCGGTATGGAAATTTTTTTACAAAGTATTTTGGTGATTTTATAGATTTTGCGAACACACCTCTTGGGTTTATGGCGTCATTTTCTGAGTCTATCTGCGCCCTAATGGTTTTAATTGGTGTTTTTACTCAACCGGCATCAGTTTTACTTGCATTTACTATGTTCGTTGCTGCTATGCATCATATTACCGGAACGGGAAGCCCAGAAAATGCTTGGGTATTTTTTTCAATATATACTGCAATTGCATTAGCTGGTCCAGGCAAATATAGTTTAGATTTTTTATTATTTTTAAAAGACGAGAATAAATAGTTATGAAGAAATTACATTTTTTTACAATACTTTTGATTTTTATATCACTTAGCCAAGCGCAATACAGAAAAGGGTTTGGCTTTACTACCGGTGCTTGGGGGTCAGGATTTCATTATATGGGTGATTGGCAGCTCAATGAAACAGTTTTTTCTGGTTTTGAGTTTAGATTTATTGATGTTAAAAACGACGGTGAAATGCCTGCAATAAATTATTATACCGGCCAAACGTTGAATGTCGGAGATGATGCATTAATATTATTTCCTTTTTTTGCCAAAGCTAGATACCTTCCTTTTGAAGGTAGAATCGCAAATAATTTCTCCCCATTTATTGAAGTAAAAGCGGGTGCAAATTTTGCTTTAGATGGCAATGGTAACGCAAGAACCTTTAGAGGTAGATGGAATAATTCAAGCTCCTATACATCATTTGGTGGGCAGTTTGTAATTGGAGTCATATTTCCTCAAATTAATGGTACCTCTATCATTACATCTATAGGCTATGAGACTTTACCTATGAGCCAAAAGATAGATGGTCGTGATAACTACGATGGAATGACCTTAAATATTTCATATATATTTAGAAACCGCAGATAATAATGGATGAAATATTTTTATATGTTCATCCATCATCTATAAACAACAATCATTTTTATTTATCGAAAGATGAAAGCCATCACTTTTTAAAATCCTTAAGAGGTTCAATCGGTGACGAAGTATGGTTATTGGATGGTAACGGTCTTGCCTTTCATGCGCATGTTGAAAAAATTGATAATTTTATAGTTGAAGGTAGTATTGATAAACCCTACGCTAACTATGGAGAGAGTCAAAAAAATATTCATTTAGTTATTGGGTTGATAAAAGGCAAACGAATGGATATGGCTATTGAAAAGTCGGTGGAGTTTGGCGTTAAGTCAATTCACCCGGTTCTTTTTGAGAGAAGTATTAAAAAAACATTAAACCCTGAAAGACTGACAAAGGTTATTGTTTCATCCGCAAAGCAAACCGGAAGAAGTATATTTCCAGAATTAAAAAAACCGGTAAAATTTCTTGAATGGATTGAAGCTTATCAAGACCGCAATTGTTTTGCTTGTCATTTTGAAGCAAAATCTAAAATTGAAAATGTCGTCAGCTCACAAACTGATGATATAATGATAATTGTGGGGCCAGAAGGTGATTTTTCAGCTAATGAAATTGCTCTATTAAAAAAATATGAAACACCATTGGTTAACTTAGGCCCAAGACGATTGAGAAGTGAATCTGCTTGTATTTCTGCTATAATTACTGCGAGCAATATTATTGAAGGTTGATATGCAAGATTGTATTTTTTGTAAAATAATTAGTGGTGAGGTACCAGCTAATATTGTTTTAGAAAATGACAGTATTTTAGCATTCAAAGATATTGAACCGCAAGCGCCAGTTCATATATTGATTATACCCAAAAAACATATCACATCAATTAATGATATTAAATTTAAAGACAGAGATATTTGTGGGGATATGCTTTTAGCAGCAAAACAAATTGCAAAAATTTCGAATATTAATAATAGTGGCTATAGAACAATTTTTAATACAAATGAAGACGGAGGGCAGACTGTGTTTCATATACATATGCATCTTCTTGGTGGAAGAAAAATGAAATGGCCGCCTGGATAAAATTATGCAATTAATGATCTTCAGCAGATTATCTTAATAGTAAATTTTTTAGAATTATTTTAGATTGTATTACCATTTTATCTCGTAAATGTATATATCAGAATTAAACTTACACGGCTTTAAGTCTTTCGCTAAAAAAGAAAAAATTAAATTTGGCGAAGGAGTTACGGTAATAGTTGGTCCCAATGGATGCGGAAAAACAAATATTGTCGATGCAATTCGCTGGGTTTTAGGTGAGCAAAAATATTCAGTCTTACGATCTGGTAAAATGGGTGACGTTATTTTTAATGGCGCAGATGGATTAAAACCTCTCTCGGTGTGCGAAGCCTATTTAACCGTTCATAATAATCGAGGAAAACTTCCTATAGAATATACTGACATTGAAATAGGAAGAAGAGTTTATAGAGATGGTGAATCAGAATATTTTATAAACAAAACTCCTTGCAGGTTAAAAGATATTCACGATCTATTTGTTGATACAGGAATGGGTTCAGATGCGTATTCGGTTATCGAATTAAAAATGATCGAACAGATTTTATCCGAAACAGCTGACGACAGAAAGCGTATGTTTGAAGAGGCAGCTGGAATAAACAAGTACAAACAACAAAGGCAGTCTGCATTAAGAAAATTTGATGCTGTTCAAAGAGATCTAGATAGGGTCAATGATATAGTTCAAGAGGTTGAGCAAAAAGCCAAAAGCTTAAATCTCCAGCTAAAGAGATTTAAGCGCCATGAGAAGCTATCTAAGGAATTATTTGAAGTTGAAAATGAACTAGCATACGTTAAGGTTCATGACTACGAATCAGAATTAATTCCATTAAAAAAGAATGTATCGGATACTCAATCGTTAAAAAATGAAAAGACATCAGATACATCATTACTCGAAAGCGAGCTAGGTGTAGTCAAAGATACATACAAAGA
>CERW01009693.1_pt1 | contig 23227 bp, 18 predicted proteins | sample 530751 | NCBI WGS metagenome assembly CERW01 (sample SAMEA2620929, study PRJEB7988) | marine metagenome | biome: marine biome (ENVO:00000447); feature: surface water layer (ENVO:00002042); material: "saline water (ENVO:00002010), including plankton (ENVO:xxxxxxxx)" | depth 5 m | reverse complement strand
ACTATTCATAGAGGAACTGTTCAAGATAAATCAACCACAGTTATAGGAAATGACAATCTTCTAATGGCATATTCTCATGTAGCACATGACTGTATTTTGGGTAATAGTAATGTCTTTGCAAACCATGCAGGAATAGCTGGTCATGTTATTGTCGGGAATTTTACTACAATTGGTGCTCTTACCACCATCCATCAATTTTGTAAGATAGGGGACTATGCTTTTGTTGGTATGAACACATCAATAACCATGGACATACCTGCATTCATAAAGGTTGCAGCAGACCCAGCAAGAGTTATTGGTTTAAATTCAATAGGCATGTCAAGAAATAATTTATCCGAAGCTGCAATAACAATAATAAAGAAAGCTTATAAATTAATTTATAAAAAAGGATACAAGCTAGAAGATGCTCTAAAAGAAGTTGAAAAACTTGAAGACCCTGTTAGCCCTGAGCTTCAGATTTTCATAGACTCTATAAAGTCTTCAGAACGAGGCCTTTTAAGGTAAGTGTCTAATAAAAAAAATATTAAAATAGGTATTGTTATTGGCGAGCATTCTGGCGATAAACTTGGCTCAGAAATCATTCAATCTCTTTCTAAAGAATTCAATCTCAGTATAGTTGGAGTAGGTGGACCTTTAACAGAAGCGACCGGCTTAAATTCAATTTTTAATTTTAAAGAACTTAATGTTATGGGACTAATAGAACCATTTTTAAAAATTAAAAAACTATTAAGTTATAGAAAAAAACTTATACAACTTTTTCAAGATGAAAAAATTGATTACTTTATCGGTGTTGATTCTCCCGATTTTAATATGCCAATTCATAAAGCCTTAAAGAAGAATGGATTTACTAAGACTATTCAGCTTGTCAGTCCATCTGTGTGGGGATGGAGACAAGGGCGTATGAAAAATATCAATAAATATATTGATTTAACTCTTTGTCTTTTTAAGTTTGAGCATGAATTTTATCAATCAAATGAAACCAATAGTTTTCTTGTTGGCCATCCACTTTCTAAAATAACAAAACCTCTTAAAGAAGATGTTAAGAGTAAGTACATGTTAGAAGATCATAAGGAGTATATGGCTGTTCTTCCTGGCAGTAGAAATTCTGAAATTAATAACATGATGCCAACGTATGTAGAATTTATGAAAGATGCCTCAAAAAAGTATCAAAATTTTCATTTTCTCATTCCAGCTGCTGACAATTATTTAAAAAAGAAAATAGAATCTTTTCTTCCAGAAGATCTTCCTGTAACCATAAAAACTGGAGCTGCTAAAGATTTCCTATCAGTTTCAAATTTCTCTCTAGTTACATCTGGAACTGCAACCTTGGAGGCTGCGATTCTTCGATCAGCTCCAATCATTTGCTATAAAACAAATCGTTTTAACTATTTTATTATTTCTAGGATGTTAAAAACTAAACTAGTAGGATTACCTAATTTGTTATTATCTAAAGAAGCTTTTCCTGAACTAATTCAATCTAAATGTAACAAAGAGAGCATATCTAATGCTCTTAATTCTTTAAAAGAATCTAATGAACTTGCAAATATATTTGTTGAATTAAACAGTCATCTTGATGGTCATGGATTTGATGCAGCTGCGAAGACAATTATTGATTTAAAATAATTGTGTTAATTGCTGGAATTGATGAAGTTGGAAGAGGTTGTTTGGCAGGACCAGTACTTGCTGCAGTAGTTATTTTAAAGGAGCCTATATCGGGCTTATGCGATTCAAAAAAACTATCTCCTAAGAACAGAGAGACCCTTTCTGAAGAAATTAAATTAAAATCCTTTTACGCTTTTGGCATAGCAACGCCCAAAGAAATTGATAAAATCAATATTCTTCAAGCATCTTTACTTGCTATGAAGAGAGCGGTATTAAATTTATCTGTGAAGCCCTCAAAAATATTAGTTGATGGCATTCATAAACCAGATATTAATTTTGAAATGGAGGCTATAATTAAAGGCGATTCAATTATTGATGAGATAAGCGCTGCATCTATAATAGCTAAAGTTGAAAGAGATAACTATATGATAAAAATTGATAAAAAATTTCCTAATTATGGCTTTAAAGATCACAAAGGCTATGGAACTAAATATCATTATGAGAAAATCAATTTATTTGGAATAACTAAAATACATAGAAAATCATTTAAAGGAGTTACTCCTTGATAGATTCATTCTCACACCTAAGAATTTCATCCGAATATAGTATTTCCCATGGCTTAATAACTATCGATCAAATAGTTGATCATGCCGAAAAAAATAATATGCCTTCAGTTGCTCTTACAGATCATTTAAACATGTTTGGTTTGGTAAAGTTTTTCATGAAAGCAGAAAAAAAGGGAATTAAGCCAATATCTGGCTCTTCAATTCAAGTAATATTTGAAGAAGATGACTTTGCATATGAACTTCTATGCCTAGCAAAAAATAATAATGGCCATAAGAATCTTATGAAAGCAATTTCTCAATCTCACAACAATACAAATTACCCATCACCTATAATCTCATTTGAAGAGTTATGTACTTTTAAAAAAGATATAAAAGTTATTTCTGGAGGAAGATCTAGCCATATATTTGATCTATTAAAAAGAGGAAAAGTTGAAGATGTAAATACAAAATTAGAAAGTTTTCAAAGTATGTTCGATGAAGATTTTATAATTGAAGTTCAAAAAACAAACAGACCAGATGAATTGGATTATTTTGAAAATATTCTTCCAATAGCGGCAAAAAAAGGCATACCCGTGATTGCTACCAATGATGTCCTTTTTTTAGCAAAAGATGATTATGAGATTCATGAAACTAAAGTTTGTATTAACACTGGGAAAACTTTAAATGATCCAAATAGAGAAAGAAAGTTCTCAAATGAGCAATTTTTCAAATCGCAGAAAGAAATGTCTGACTTGTTTGCTGATCATGAAGATTTTTTATCAAATACTTCAGAGATTGCAAAACAATGCAATGTTTCATTCACGCCGAAGGGATATTTTCTACCGGAATATCCAGTTCCAAAAGAGCATGATTTTAACAGCTACTTAAAAGATCTTTCTTTTAAAAATTTGGAATCTCTTATTCATGGATTTGATAAATCTAAAAAGAATACCTATAACAAAAGATTAGATTATGAATTATCTCAAATCAGCAGTATGGGTTTCTCAAGCTATTTTTTAATTGTTTATGATTTTATAGAGTGGTCAAAAAATAATGAGGTTCCAGTTGGTCCTGGAAGAGGTTCTGGGGCTGGATCTTTAGTAGCATACGCATTGGGAATAACAGCATTAGACCCAATTGAACATGGACTTCTTTTTGAGCGTTTTCTCAATCCAGAAAGAGTGTCTATGCCTGATTTCGATATAGATTTTTGTACAGAAAAAAGGGACTCTGTTATAGATTATGTTAGTTCAAAATATGGGTCTAATGCTGTTTCTCAAATAGTAACCTTTGGAACTATGGCAGCTAGAGCAGTAGTTAAAGATGTAACAAGAGCTCTAGGAAAGCCATATGGTTTAGGTGAAAGGATTTCAAAAATGATTCCATTTGTACCTGGAATGACATTAGATAGAGCAATTAAAGAACAACCAATTTTTAAACAAACTATCAAAAATGATCCTGAAGTTTCAGAGGTTTTAGATTTGGCATTTAAACTTGAAGGAATTGCTAGGAATGTTGGAAAACATGCTGGAGGTATAGTAATTGCTCCAGGAGCTCTGTCTGATTTTTGCCCAACCTACTATGATAGACAGTCATCAGCATTGATGACTCAATATGATAAAGATGATGTAGAAAAAATTGGCTTAGTTAAATTTGATTTTTTAGGACTTAGAACCTTAACTGTTATTGATTGGGCTACGAAGTCAATAAATGAATTTTTAAAAAAAGAATCTAAGCCACCATTAAATTTAGACTCAATTAAATTAGATGATCCGAAGGTTTTTGAGCTTTTATCATCCGGTAAAACTATGGCAGTTTTTCAATTAGAGTCATCAGGGATGAGGGATTTGATTAAAAGATTAAAACCCACTAAATTTGAGGAGATTACAGCTTTACTTGCTTTATATAGACCAGGGCCACTTGATTCTGGAATGCATGATCAATTTGTTGATAGAAAACATGGCAAACTTCCTGTTACCTATCCTCATGAAATGCTCGAACCAGTATTATCAGAAACCTATGGTGTTATTTTATATCAAGAACAGGTTATGCAAGCAGCTCAAGTTCTAGCTGGATTCTCACTAGGTCAAGCAGATATCCTTAGAAGAGCTATGGGGAAGAAAGACGTAGCAGAAATGGAAAAACAAAGGGAGATCTTTGTTAATGGTTGTAATAAAAATGATATTAAAAAGGCAACAGCTGAAAAAATATTTGATTTAATAGAAAAGTTTGCTGGATACGGTTTCAATAAATCACATTCCGCTGCATATGCATTATTATCTTATCAAACTGCTTTTTTAAAAACTTATTTTCCAGAACACTTTATGGCAGCAGTTCTATCAACTGAGCTAGGCAATACTGATAAAATTTATTCTCTTACAGAAGAATGTAAAACTTTAGGCATTTCAGTTTTAAAACCAAATATTCTTAAAGGTGAAAAGAAATTTATTGTTAATAGTAATAATGAAATTGAATATGGGCTTGGAGCCATAAAGGGTGTAGCAGATTCTTTTATTAGCCATGTATGTAATATTAGAAAAGATCATAAATTTAAAGATTTATGGGATTTTACAAAGAATATTGATATAAAACTTGGAGGCAAAAAATCTATTGAAGCCTTATCTTTTGCAGGAGCCTTTGATTCAATAACTCCATCAAGAACTATAGCTATTGCTTGTATTGGCGATATGTTACAGGATGGAGGAAAGACAACTTTACCCTCAAACAACTCAGGAGATTTATTTTCAACCATAGAATCAGACTTTGATCCATATGAAAAATATTTAAATTTAAATGAACTGAATTTAGTTGAAAAATTAAATTTTGAAAAAAAATCACTTGGTTATTATTTATCAGGTCATCCTGTGAAGGCTATTGAAGAAAATATTTCACCCTTAAGATCACATGAAATAAATAAACTAAAAATAGACACAAAAAAAGCACGTCTAGTTTGTCACATTAACTCAGTAAGGCAAATCAAAGATAATAGAAATAAACCTCTTACCTTTATTAACTTTGATGATGGAACTGGAACAATGGATGGAATAATTTCCAGTGATATATTAGAAAATTGCCATTCAATTTTAAAAGAAAGCTCAATTTTAGTTCTAAAAGGTTCTATAGAGATGGATGATTACAGATCTAAAGAGTCAGGTAACACGATGTTTAGAATGCGAATACAAGAAGTAAAAACTATAGAAAATGAACTGTTAAACAAAGTAGATACCATTATCATAAAGGCTGATAATGAATCAAAGAATTCATTAGAAAAAATGACGCAGAACCTCGAAAAAATACCTCAAGAAGTTTGGGGAAGTGGCATTTCATCTATTAAGCTAAAAGTTTTTAATAACGATTCTGAAGCCATAATAGAGCTAGGTGAAAATTATTTACTAAAACCTTCTTTAGAAAATTTAAATTTATTGAGAGATATTTTTGGAACTTCTTCAATTAAGATATAAATTATGAATAATTCATTTCTTGATTTTGAAAGACCAATTGCTGAGATTAATGACAAAATACAAGCTTTAAAAGACATTGTGGATGAAAGTCCTGAGCTGCTTCCTCAGATTGCTAAGCTAACAGAGGAAGAAAAGAAAATAACTCAAAAGATATATTCAAGATTATCTATCTGGCAAATTGTTCAGGTTGCAAGACACCCCAGAAGGCCTCATACAGCTGATTATATATCTAGAATATTTTCAGATTTTGATGAATTACATGGAGATAGGATGTTTGGAGATGACTCCTCTATAATTGGAGGAATAGGCAATCTTGGCGACGATCCTGTGGTTGTAATAGGTCATGAAAAGGGACGTGATACTGAAGAAAAAGTTAAAAGAAACTTTGGGATGCCTCAGCCCGAAGGATATAGAAAGGCAAAACGCTTAATGAAATTGGCAGAACAATTTTCTTTACCTGTTATAACATTTATTGACACATCTGGAGCTTATCCAGGAATAGAAGGCGAAGAGAGAGGACAAAGTGAGGCTATAGCAAGTAATCTAGCTACAATGTCAGAATTACAAACCCCAATCCTTGTTGTTGTAACAGGTGAAGGAGGTTCTGGAGGAGCACTTGCTCTTGGTATTGGTGATCATGTTTCAATGTTGGAATATGCAACTTATTCTGTTGCATCACCAGAAGCTTGTTCATCAATTGTTTGGAGATCAGCTGATTTTTCATCTGAAGCAGCCGATGCCATGAAAGTTAGCGCTAAAGAACTAATAAAAATTAATGTAATTAATGAAATAATTAATGAGCCACTTGGTGGTGCTCACAGAGATTATAATCTTGCTGCTGATAATATTAAAGCTAATTTAATTACCAATTTAAAAAAACTAAATAGTTATAAACTTGATAGCCTCCTTGATAGAAGATACGAAAGACTTATAAAGATCGGAAAATAGATTAGATGAATTTAAATGTTATCGCTAATTATATTAATGAATATAAGAGCGTATATGTAGCATACAGCGGCGGGATTGATTCAACCGCATTACTATATGCATGCTTTCTTCTAAAACAAGAGGGTAAACTAAAAAAGTTATCCGCAATTCATATAAATCATAATTTATCTAAAAATGCTAAGTTATGGGAATCTCATTGTTACAAAATATGCAATCAGCTTGATATTAAATTAATTGTTAAAAATATTAAAATTAAAATTAGTAAAGATGGGCTTGAGTCAGCTGCAAGAAAAGCTCGATACGATATTTTTTCGAACATTATAAAAAAGCACGAGCTATTACTAATTGCTCATCATGCAGATGATGTTGCTGAAACTGTATTATTTAGGTTGTTTAGAGGCACAGGCATTGATGGATTAGAAGGCCCAAAGGAAAAAAGAAGTATTGGAGAAGGCATTTTAATAAGACCATTACTTCAATTCACCAAAAAAGAATTATTAGAGTTTATAGATTTACATAATGTTAATTATATTGAAGATGAATCTAATAAAGAATCCAACCAAGACAGAAATTTTATTAGAAATGAAATCATGCCTCTTATAAATCAAAGATGGAATAATTTTGAAAAAAGAATACAAAGTACATCAGATTTTATTAAAGACAGACAAGAAATTTTTAATTTATTATTTTTAGAAAAATATGGCTCTTTAGTGAGCAATAATTCAATACCTCTAGATATTTTTAAAGATTTGAATAGTGCAGAAGCAAAAGAATTAATAAGATTTGTAATACATAAGAATAATATTGCATCACCAAGCAAGAAAGTTCTTAATGAAATTATGAAAACATTTTATGATTCGAGTCCCTCTGAATCTTCCATAGTTAAGTGGTCAAGAGCAGACAAAGAGCAAAGGGGTGGTAAGGTTATCTATAATTCAGATTTTATTGTCATTAAAGATATTGAATATTCAGGAATGATAACGATTTGCAAATCATAGATGTATACTTAATTTAATGGAGATATTATGAAATATGAAACTATAGAATTACAAAAGAAAGATCGCATAGGAACTATTACATTAAATAGGCCAGATGTTTTGAATGCATTTTCTGAACAGCTAATTTGGGATTTGCAAGATGCTACTAAGAATCTAAAAGAAGACAATGATATTAGAGTGGCAATAATAACAGGAGCTGGGAAAGGATTTACCGCAGGAGCTGATTTAACTGAAAGAGAATCATCTTGGACAAGTGTAAAAGACTCACTTTTTAGAGGTTTTTTACCAATTTTTGAAAATATAATGCAAATGCCCAAACCAGTTATTGGATCTATTAATGGTCCTGCTGCAGGAATAGGCGCTGCTATAGCTATGGCTTGTGACTTAAGGATTATGTCGAAAAACGCATATATATTATCAGTATTTAGTAATATAGCTGTTGTTCCAGATGGAGGACTTTCTTGGTTTTTAACAAGGTATATGGGTTACACAAAAGCTTTTGAATATGCAATAGAAGCTAAAAAGATTTCAGCTGATGAGTGCATAAATTTTGGGATTGCAAATAAAATAGTCTTATCAGAAGATCTTGAATCAGAAACAATAGCATGGGCTGAAAGACTAGCTAAACGCGCACCACAATCTTTATCTAATACTAAAAAAATAATGAGAAATGCATTAGAAAAAAACTATTTAGATACATATTCCGAAGAGGCCGAAATCCAAAATAAAATCTTTGGAAATGCACAAAATAAAGAGGCAATTAAGGCATTCTTTGAGAAAAGAGAACCAAATTTTGATTAAAATTAAAGTAGCTTACTCAGGCCAACAATAATAGCTTCAAATGAAGCAATGGTTGTATTTGGATTAATTCCAACACCCCAGCTAGTTTTTCCATCGATCTCAAGTTCTATGTAAGCTGCCGCTTTAGCATCAGAACCAGATGAAATAGCAGATTGATGATAATCAGATACTTTTATATTTTCATCTAATTTATTACAAAGCCCATTTATAAAAGAATCAATAGGGCCATTTCCTTTTCCAGATAGAAGGACCTCTTTTGAATTTATCAGCATCTTAATTTCTAGAGTATTTACTTGATTGTTAGTTGAAGAGTTATGACTAATGTAAGTAAAGCCATTTTGAGCATTTAGAAAATTATTCTCAAAAATTTTCCAGATTTCAGGACTGCTTATTTCTTTTCCTGATTCATCTGCTAACTTCTGTATTTTTTGACTCATGCTTATTTGAAGTCTTCTAGGTAGTGATACACCATGATCTTTTTCTAATAAAAAGGCAACACCTCCCTTGCCTGATTGAGAATTAATTCTAACTACAGCTTCATAACTTCTGCCAAGATCAGCAGGATCTATTGGCAGGTATGGTACTGCCCATAATGGATCATTAGAATTTTTCATTGCTTGAAATCCTTTTTTAATAGCATCTTGGTGGGAGCCTGAAAATGCAGTGAAAACTAGATCTCCTGCATATGGATGTCGAGGGTGCACAGGAAGCTGATTACAATATTCAACTTCACGCATTACAGAATTAATATTCGAGAAATCTAACTTTGGATCAATGCCTTGAGTGAGCATATTTAAAGCAATAGTTACAATATCTACATTTCCGGTTCTTTCTCCATTACCAAATAACGTGCCTTCTATTCGATCTGCTCCAGCCATTAAACCAAATTCCGATGCTGCAACAGCAGTTCCTCTATCATTATGAGGATGAAGACTTAAGCAGATATTTTCTCTATTTTGCAAATTCTTATTCATCCATTCAATCTGATCGCCATATATATTAGGAGTAGACATTTCTACTGTAGCAGGAAGATTAATTATAATTTTATTTTGAGTAACTTCTTTTAGAATTTCAGTAACTGCATCACAGACTTCTGCTGCATACGGCAGTTCTGTTCCTGAAAAGCTTTCTGGTGAGTACTCAAAACTCCAATCAGTACTAGGATTCTTTTCAGCAAGTTCTTTTATCTTAAGAGCCCCTTGAATAGCAATATTTTTTATACCATCTTTATCTTGATTAAAAACAACTTTTCTTTGTAAAGTAGATGTAGAATTATAAAAATGAACAATTGCTTTTTGGACTCCAACAAGTGATTCAAATGTTTTTTCAATTAGGCTGTTTCTAGCTTGTGTTAGGACTTGAATGTTTACATCACTTGGAATTTTCTTAGATTCAATTAAATCTCTTACAAAATCAAAATCAGTTTGTGATGCAGAAGGAAAGCCAACTTCAATTTCTTTAAAACCAAGTTTGCATAATAGATTAAACATCCTATCTTTGCGTTCTGCACCCATAGGCTCAATCAATGCCTGATTACCATCTCTTAAATCAACTGAGCACCAGATAGGAGATTTATTAATAACCTTTGATGGCCACTGCCTATTTTTTAAATCGACAGGTTTAAATGGTTTATATTTATTATTCAAATTATCCATTATGCAATTGTAAGTGTTAAAATTTTTTTATGGCAAATATTTCTATAAAATCACATTCAATTTTATCAAAAATAGGAATTTCCCTATATAAAACAAGAAAAAGCCTAGACCAAAGTTTGACTGCGGAGATATTTTTACAAAAACGAGATGACATTCTTGCAGTTTTACCAGATAAATTAGAAAACCATTCAAATAAAGAAATTGCTTTATTTATTGCAATTATGAATACTATGACTTCTACAAACCCAATTATAAATGAAATAAAAATACCAGCTAATTCAAATAAAGATCTTGATATAGAATTAATTAATTATGATGAATATAAATCAGTTAAAAATATTATTTCTTTTGGAGTCACTATAAACTCTAAAATTAATTTAATTAAAGCACCTCTAATAAGTGACATATTAAGAAAACCTGATTTAAAAAAACCTTTGTGGGAAAAAATAAAAAATAGGGCACATTAATAAGAGTCTCTTATGGCAATATCATTAATGAACATGGAGCATCTTGAAGCTATTAATCAAATTGATATTAGAACTAATTCAAGTCCATGGTCAAAAGATAATTTACAATCTTCTCTTGAGGTTGGACATCATGGACTTGTTTCAACTAAAGACAAAACAATTACTGGATTTATTATATTTTCTCCAATGCCGCCTGAGTGCCATATTTTAACTATTGCTATTGATACTAAATTTCAAAGATCTGGCATCGGTACATTGTTATTAAACAAAGCAATAGATCAATCAAAAGCCATGAAGATAAAAAAAATTTTTTTAGAAGTAAGATTAAGCAATGAAACAGCAATAAATTTCTATAATAGTTTTGGATTTATTAAAGATGCCATAAGAGATAAATATTATCCGGGCAATCCAAGAGAGGATGCTTTATTAATGTCACTTTCTATTTAATTTAGAGTATTTCTTTAAGTGCTGATTCAATCATTTGTGGAGTTGTAGTCGATCCAAACCTATCTACAACTTCACCATTCTTATTAATCAAGAATTTTGTAAAATTCCATTTAACATTCTTAGTACCCAATATTCCAGGGTAGGCTTTTGTTAGTATTTTGAATAAAGGGGCAGCATTTTCCCCATTAACCTCAACTTTATCAAATAGCTTAAAAGACACTTGATAGTTACTTTCACAAAATAATGCAATTTCCTCATTGGACCCACTTTCTTGGGCTCCAAACTGGTTACATGGAAAAGCAAGTATCTCAAAGTCTTTATCTTTGTATTTATCATAGAGCTCTTGTAATCCTTGGTATTGTGGGGTGAATCCGCAAGCACTTGCAACGTTAACAATTAATAATGTTTTACCCTTATAAACATTCATATTAATTATTTTATTGTCTATATCTTTAACTTCTACGTCATGAATTGTTATCATTTTTCACCTAATAATTTTTTAGCTATTTTATTGCATTAAACTTCACATTTACAGCTTTTAAAAGTTAAACATTTTATGCTTTATAGATAGCTAATAATTTATTTACATGTAAGTTAAAATGATCATTAATGAATATTAAATATAAATGGAAGATCTTTGAGGAGCTTTCTAAAGATGAATTATATGCAGTGCTTAATTTAAGACAGGAAGTATTTATTGTTGAACAAAACTGTCCTTATATTGATTTAGATTATGCTGATCAAAGAGCACACCACTTACTTGTATATTCTGAGGATGAACTTATTGGTTATCTTCGCGCATTTTCTCCAGGCATTAAGTATGACGAGTCTTCTTTAGGAAGAATTATTACGGTTATAAAATATAGAAATAGAGGCATAGGAAAAAAAATTACTAATGAAGGAGTATCATTTCTATTACATAAATATCCTGATAATAATATAGTTATATCAGCTCAACATAGATTAATTAAGTTTTATCAGGAGTTAGATTTTGAAGAAAGGGGCGAAGTTTACTTAGAAGATGATATTGATCATATAGAAATGTGTCTAGACTGCACCAAGAGATGATAGAATTACATCTTTATATTTGAACTTTTATAAGAAATTAAAATCTAAATAATATGCAAATAAAATATTTCTCAATTCCTATACTTACATTGATCCTGTTTGGTTGTAGCGGAGGTTCTGGTACTACTCCTATCACTGTAGAAGTTACTATGGAAGCTAGCTCAGAGACTGCTCAATATAATGAAACTTACACAATTTCATGGACTTCTGATGCTAGCCAATGTTATGCAAGCGGAGCTTGGTCAGGGGAAAGACCTCCATCTGGCTCAGAAGAATTTACTGCTAAAACAAATGGCCCTGTAGGTTATGGAATTGAATGCAGAAAAAATAATGTTTTTGCCCAAGCACAAGCAGTTGTCACACTCGAGAAAAATTTTATTAATGGTTTTGATTTTTTAGATGAAGAAATTACTGAAGTACTATCAATAGAGCATTCAAATGGCGCACGTCATAAAATATCTGCTCATCATATAGGTGATTTTAATAATGATAATGCTCAGGATATGATCTTAGCTTATCGAGTTGATGATCCTAGAGATAATGCTGAAGACTTATACCCTAGATTTTTTCAGATTCTTGGTGGAGACAATATTACAATTTCAGAATTAGAACTAGATGGTTGCCAGTCAGGCGATATGATTGCTACAGGTGATTTTAATTTAGATGGATTTCAAGATATAGTCGCATTACCAACAAAGACTGTTAGAACAATTGCTGGAGATTCAGTGGATTCTAATATCTGTTTTTTCATTGGTTCAGAATCTGGATTGGATGTAACTAATTGGAATTCTTCAGATTTCATAGATAACTCTTCTTCTATTGACCTTAATAATTTTGCTGTAACCTCTGTAGATCCAGTCGATATAAGTGGGGATGGATTTGTTGATTTGTTGTTATGGGCCAAAGAAGGCGATGGTTCAACTGCTGGCTTGCCTTTTTATATAATTGCTAATACTGCAAGCAATGCTTTTGTCCAACTTAGTACAAATTTTATAGATCTCGATCCCTATCTGCCGAGTGCTGGATGTTCACAAGATATTTCGTATTTATGCGATTGGAAAAACTTTTATGGAACTTCACAGATTTACTTTGATGACGATATTAGTATCGACATAATAGGATCAGCATGTGGAGAAGATTTTTCTTCATGCTCATATACGAACTTTACTGAAAGGTATGAGGAGGGCAATGATTTTGATTGGTCTCTATCCACTGCTGGCGTCCTAACACCATCGGTTAATTCAGGCCAGTCATACTCAAGAAAATTATCAATTGTTGATAATAACTCTGATGGTTTGTTCGATATTGTTGTATTAGAGAATGATACTAAATTCACAGTTTTTGAAAGAATTGATGGTTTTATCAGTGCTCAAGATAGCGGCGACTTCCTAGACTTGCTATCTTCAACAATAAAATTTACTAATGATTGGCTTTTAGTTGATCTTGATTTAGATACAGATTTTGATTTACTTGCTCCAATTAATTGCGTTGAGCAAACTTGTACGAATAAGATGTTTAATGTTTATGAAAAATCTCCACTTGAAAGCGACAGAGTGACCGATGCTGGGGATATTACATTTACTGCCGCTGATGGATCACAAATTATTACTGTTAATGACATTGCTCATAATGCTAAATATGCTCAATTAGTAACTTATAGCGGTGCTGAGGGTTTGGGTGGAAATATTAGCGCTGAAATCCTTAATGGACAATTTTCTGTAACTTCAACTCCAACAGATGATACATATACTATTGAAGCTTCAGTTGCTGCAAATGCAAGTGATACTGGTGATGGGGGTTCAAGCGTAATCGGAACCTATGTTGACACAACTTACATATGGACAGAACAAGATGTAACATCTGGAATTAATTTTTTTAATAAAACTATTAATACTTTTTGGTTTGATTCTAATGGTGATAATGATATTGATGTAATATCCATAACAGAATCAAGAAGCGTGGCTGCTGGTACTAATATACCTATTAGCTCAACTTATAAAGTTTATCATCATAAAAATGATACTTTGAGATAAATCATAATGCAGCTTGTTAGACTCGTAAAAGCATCTGATACAAGCGAGTTAACTAAACTTATAAAAAAAGCTGGAATTGGCATGACAACAATGCCAAAGAACAGAAAAGAGGTTGAAGAGAGAATCAGGTGGTCAATATCATCTTCCAACAAAAAAACTAAAAATCCCAATAAAGATACGTACCTTTTTGTTCTGGAGAATAACAATAAGATCATTGGGATCTCTGCAATATATACCTCTATATCAAAGGATAAACCATCTGTTTTTTTTAAATTAAAAAAAATAAAATTAACCTCAACAACATATAATTTTGAAAAAGATGCTGATATTTTAAAACTTCATCTAATTCATAAGCCATATTCAGAACTCGGGACTATTTTCATTAATCCCTCATCAAGAGGAAGAGGAAGAGGTTCTTTACTTTCTTTTGCAAGACTTCAATTGATTGCCTCTCATCAATCAAGATTTGATGAAAAAACTCTTGTTGAAATAAGAGGGTGGAAAGATAAAGATAATAGATCTTATTTTTGGGAATCTTTTAGTAAAGCTTTTTTTAACTTAGATTTTTTTAGCGTTGATCGATTGAGCTATATTGATAACCATTTTATAACCGAATCTGTTCCTAAGTTTCCATTTATGGTTGAATTACTGCCTAAGAGAGTTCAAAAAGTTTTAGGTAAACCACATCCAAATGCTATGCCAGCTTTAAGCATGCTTGCAAAACAAGGCTTTAAAGCTAATGGTCTTGTGGATATTCTTGACGGTGGTCCATGTATGGAGGTTAAGACTAGTAAGATACCAATTGTAAGATCTTCAAGAAAGGTAACTATAGATGTTAAAAGAGCTATAAATTTTAGCGACTATGGTTTTATTGTAAATTTTTCTCTTCAAAATTTTAGAGTTGTCAGAGAGAATTATAATTTAATCAATAAGAATTTAATTGAAATTTCACAAAAAACTGCAAAAGCTTTACAAGTTAAATCAGGTGATAAAGTAAGAATTAATATTGAGAATATTTAATGTTATATATTAATGGAAAGTGGTTAGAGGGTAAGGGTAAAAATTTTAGAAGCTGCAACCCATCTAGTAATACTAAAATATGGGAAGGAAAGTATGCAAGCTCTAACCAGGTTAATAATGCAGTCAATTCAGCATACATCGCTTATCATAAGTGGAGAAATATTGATTTTGAGTCACGATTAGAGATTATTGAAAAGTTTTATTCTTTAGTAGAGTTAAATAAAGATACAATTAAAGACCTAATTAAATTGGAAACTGGGAAAGAGACAAAAGATAGTATTGCTGAGGTTGGAGCATCTCTTGCGAAGTACAAGAATTCTTTAAATGCATTTCATCTTAGAACAGGAAAGTCTTCAAGCCCACTAGGCAAGAATATTCAAATTACAAATCACAGACCACATGGCATTTTAAATGTTATAGGCCCATTTAATTTTCCATTTCATTTACCAAATGGTCATATCACTCCTGCATTAATCGCTGGTAATGTTGTTATCTTTAAACCAAGTGAGCATACGCCAGCAGTTGCTGAATTGATGGTGCAGCTATGGCATGATGCTGGTTTGCCTAATGGAGTTATAAGCCTTTTACATGGATCAAAAGAGGTTGTGCAGAAACTAGCAAAACACCCTAAAACAAATGGAGTTTTATTTACAGGAAGTCATTCAGCAGGCCTTTCTCTTAATAAGCTAATGTCTAATTATCCTAATAAAATTCTAGCACTTGAATTAGGTGGCAATAATCCTTTAGTGCTTTGGAATACTAGAAAATTAAACAAAGCATCCGATATTATTTTTGAATCAGCTTTTATTTCAACTGGTCAAAGATGTACTTGCGCAAGAAGGCTGATACTTCCTAATATTAAATCTTCAAAGAAGCTTGTAGCAGCTGTAAAAAATAAGTCAAAAAATATCAAATACAATCAAACATCCAGTGATTATTTTTATGGACCATTAATATCAAAAGATGCTGTTAAAAGTTTTCTGGAATTCCAAGATGATTTGATAAAAGCAGGAGGAAAAGTCATCTTAAAAGGTAAAAAGATTCAATCTAAGGGTAACTATGTTAGTCCTTCAATAATTGATATGACAAAAGTAAAGAAACATATAGATAAAGAAATATTTGGCCCATTAATTCAAATAAACTATGTAGACTCATTTGATGAAGCAATTGAAGAAGCAAATAATACCGCTTTTGGTCTTTCAGCAGGATTAATTTCAGATAATAGGGAGTTATTTGATAAATTTGTTAATGAGGTTTCAGCTGGAGTAATAAACTTTAATACAACGACTACTGGAGCATCAGGAAGCGCTCCATTTGGTGGAGCTGGCATGAGTGGAAATTTAAGGCCTGCAGGTTTTTATGCGGCTGACTATTGCGCTTGGCCTGTCGCAAGCGTTGTTAATGAAAACTTATAAAGTATGTATAGTGGGGAGATGAATTTTGATGGTCTAATTGGACCAACTCACAACTATTCTGGACTATCAGATGGAAATATTGCTTCTCTAAAAAATAGTAAACAACCTTCAAATCCAAAAAAAGCAGCACTTCAAGGCCTAAAAAAAATGAAACTTCTTATGGAATTAGGATTCCCTCAAGGGATTTTTTTACCGCATGAAAGGCCTCACCTAGGTTTTTTAAGAGATAAAGGATTCAAAGGTAATGATAAGAATATTATTGCATCAGCAGCAAAAAAATCTAGATTATTATTAAATCAAGCTTATTCTGCTTCTTCAATGTGGGCAGCTAATGCGGCAACATTTTCTCCAAGTGTTGATTCATTCGATTCTATAGCGCACATTACTCCAGCTAACCTGCTATCAATGCAGCATAGAAGTCTTGAAACTAAATTTACCTATGAACAGTTAAATATAATTTTCCATAAGTCACATTTTAAAGTTCATAATGCAATAAAGACTAATGAGTTTTTAGGCGATGAGGGTGCTGCAAATCATCTAAGGTTAAGCAGCAATCATTTAAAAAAGGGTTTACAGATATTTGTTTATGGAAATTCAACTAATCAAGATAATTCTAATATTATAGTTAGGCAATCTAAAGGGGCCTCAGAGCTTATAGCTAAAATGCACATGCTTGATAATGAAAATACTTTTTTCTTAAAACAAAATATTAATTCCATAAAGAAGGGTAGTTTTCATAATGATATTGTTAGCTTAGCTACTGAAAACATATTTATTTATCATGAAGATGCATTCGAAGATAGTAAACAGCAAATAAGTGATTTAAAGACCAAGTTACAATCAGAAAAAGAAATTTTTTTTATTGAAATCTCTAATCAAGAAATACCTCTTGAGATTTTAATAAAGTCTTATCTATTGAATTCTCAACTTGTAACTAAAAAAGATGGTGAAATGGCATTAATTATGCCTGAAGAGGTAAATGAGTATTCAGAATGCAAGAGATGGTTAGAAAAACTTAAAGGTGAAACACCAATTAAAGATTTAAGATATATTGATATAAAGCAAAGCATGATGAATGGAGGCGGTCCAGCATGTCTTAGATTTAAGATCGTAGTTACCGAAGATGAATTTAATAATATAAACTCAAATTTCATATTAAATGATAATCTAATACTTAAGTTAGAAGATTTAATACAATCTTTATACAGGGACTCCATAGAAATAGATGATCTTGAAGATCCAGGCTTGATTTCAGAGAGCTTCGAGATTTTAGATAATTTAACTCAAATTTTTAATACAGGCAGTATTTATAGTTTTCAGAAATGATGAATTTTATTCAATTATTTGAGCATCAAATAATAATGAATGAATCTCTTCGGTAATAAAAGGTGCAAATGGATGCATCATTATCAATATTTTTTGAAGCATAGGCCTAAGATTGTTAGTTTTACCTGACTTTTTACATTCTTCAAGATACACATCACAAAATTTACTCCAAAAGAATTCATAGACTTCATTAATTGCAAAATCAAGACGGTAATCTTCAACATGCCTTTTAATTTTGTTTGCTGATTTTACAAATTCCTCATTAATCCATATATCGTTATCATTTTTAGGATCAAAAACTTTATTACCCTCAGGAAAGCCATTTATAAATCTGGCAGCATTCCATATTTTTGTGCAAAAGTTTCTGTATCCCTTAAGTCGACTAAATTCAAAACTAATATCTTTAGAGTGAGTAGCTAATGAAAAGAATGTCATTCTTAAAGCATCTGTACCATAAGACTCAATTCCATTTGGGAACTGTTTTCGTGTTTTCCTTTCGATTTTTTCAGCTTGACCTTCTTGCATTAGATTGGCAGTTCTCTTTTTTACCAAGTCATCAATAGAAATACCATAAACTAGGTCAAGGGGATCAATAACGTTACCTTTTGATTTAGACATTTTTTGACCATTTTCATCTCTTATTAATCCAGTTACATAAACATCTTTAAATGGAATATTATCTGTGAATTCAAGACTCATCATCATCATTCTAGCTACCCAGAAAAAAATAATATCAAAACCTGTAACAAGAAGAGATGTTGGAAAATGTTTATCATAATCAGGAGTATTATTTGGCCAACCCATTGACGCGAATGGCCAAAGACTTGATGAGAACCAGGTATCTAAAACGTCTTCATCTTGAGAAAGTTTGCGATTATCTAAATTATAAAATTGCCTAACCTCGTCTTCGTCATATCCAACATAAACATTTTTATCATTATCAAACCAGGCTGGTATTCTGTGACCCCACCATATTTGTCTGCTAATACACCAATCTTCAATATTATTCATCCAATTAAAGTAGGTTTTGATCCAGTTTTCAGGATGAAAGCTTATTTCTCCATTATTAACAGCTTCATTTGCCTTTGAAGCCATTTCAGAGGTTTTAACATACCATTGGTAGCTGAGCTTAGGTTCAATAACTATATTAGATCTCTCGCCTCTAGGAACGCTTATGTGATGCTTTTCTTCCTTAATTAGGAGATTTAATTCTTTTAATTTTTCTAGAACAAGTTTTCTGACTTTAAAACGATCTAAATTATTAAATGGTTCTGGGACATTATCATTAGACCAAGCATCATCATTAAAAATATTGATAGGCTTAAAATCACTTGATTGATTAGAAATTTTTATTTCGCCGTCAACTTCATGCAATGAATATTTTTTTCCTATCTCATAATCATTAAAATCATGGCCTGGAGTTATTTTAAGGCAGCCAGTGCCAAATTCTATATCGACATAATCGTCACCAATAATAGGAAGCTTCCTTTCAACAAATGGAAGTAATACTTTTTTCCCAATTATATCTTTATACCTAGTATCATTTGGGTTTACTGCAATAGCCATATCTCCAAACATTGTTTCTGGCCTTGTTGTTGCAACAGTTATGAATTCTTTTGAATTTTCTATAGGATATTTTATATGCCATATGAAGCCATCTTTTTCTTGTCGTATTACCTCAAGATCTGAAACAGCAGTTTTTAGCGATGGATCCCAATTCACTAATCTATAACCTCTATAAATCTTTTTCTTCCTATAGAGTTCTACAAATGCCTTAATTACTGCCTCATTAAAACTATCATCGAGAGTAAAGCGATATTTTTCCCAGTCTATAGTGGAACCTAATCTTTTAATTTGAGAAGTAATCTTTTCTTCTGAGAAATTTTTCCATGACCAAACTTCTTTCAGAAATTCCTCTCTTCCTAAGTCGCTTCTTGAAATACCATCTTTTAATAAATTATTTTCAACGACCATTTGAGTTGCAATTCCAGCATGATCACTTCCTACTTGCCAATGGGCATCTTTACCTGACATATGGTTATATCTGGTATAAAAGTCCATAATTGCATATTGAAAACTATGGCCCATATGAAGAGTTCCTGTTACATTGGGAGGAGGTATAACCTGAGAAAAAGACTCATTTGAATTTTCATTAGTGAGTTTTCTCTCAGACCAAATTTTTGCCCATTTCTCTTCTATTTCAGTAGGATGGTATGTTTTGTCCATAGCTTATTTTTTAAATACTTACTACTTCAATTTTTTGCTCAAAATCAATTCACTTAGAAGTGGCACAGGTCTTCCTGTTCCTGCTTTAACTGGAGTGCTATATGATGCAGTTGCAGCAATATCAATATGCGCCCATTTATAATCATTAGTGAATTTTGATAAGAATGCTGCAGCATGAATAGTGCCAGCTTCTCTCCCTCCACCTATATTTGCCAAATCAGCATAATCAGTTTTTGTGCATGATTGATGTTCATCCCACAATGGAAGCTGCCATGCTCTATCACCTGAATCCTCACCAGCATTTATAATCATGTCAGCAAGATATTGATCATTAGCCATGACACCACTGGCATGTCTACCTAAAGCTATAACCACAGCTCCTGTTAATGTAGCCATATCAATAACATATCTCGGTTTATATTTTCCAACAAATGTTAAGGCATCACATAAAACTAATCTGCCTTCTGCATCAGTATTTAGGATTTCTATTGTTTGTCCTGACATTGAAGTTACTACATCACCTGGTTTAGTAGCTTTAGCAGAGCACATATTCTCGGCGCAGGCCATTACACCAACGACGTTAACTTTTGCATTAAGACGAGCCAAAGTTGACATTACGCCGAATACAGAAGCTGCACCACACATGTCCCACTTCATTTCATCCATTGCTTGAGGCGGTTTTAAAGAAACTCCTCCAGTATCAAAAGTAATACCTTTCCCTACTAAAGCGATAGGCTTTTCTGATGGACTTCCTCCTTTATATTCAATTACCATCATTCGTGAAGGCTCATCACTACCTCTTCCAACTGATAAGAAAGAACCCATTTTCATTTTTGCAAGATCGTTTTCGTTATAAGATTTAATCTTTAGTTTAGGAAAATCTTTCTTCATAGCTTTTACTTTCTTTTCAATAATTCTAGGAGTGCAATGATTTGCTGGCATATCCCCAAGATGTTTTGCGGAATTTACTCCTTCTCCAATAGCAAAACCTTTTTTTGCTGATTGTTTTGCTTTAGATAAGTCTGATCCAGACAATCCGCTTGTAAGGATAGTTAGATTTTTAAGAGATGGTTTTTTTGCAGTTTTATTTTTTGTATCTGAAAAAATATAAGCATTTGATTCAATAGTTTTCGCAACCATTTCAATAAGCCAGTTTTCATTTTTACCTTTAGGAAAAACATTTCCACACAAAATATTTAAATTTTTAGCTTTAAGTTTATTAGCTAACTTAGCAATACCTTGATATTGAGATAGCCATTTATGAGTAGGAGCATTCTCATCAAGCCCTTTAATTAACATAATGCTCTCAGCCTTGATACCGCTAATTTGAGGTAATAAAACAGAGCTACCATTATCTTTTAGATGCGAAGAAATAGATTTTTTAATATAACCTTTAGATGTTTTATCTAAATCTATGAATGCTTTATTATTTTTTGTATTTTTATTTATTACTAATAAAAGTAATGAAGTATTTAATGTTATTAAACTTGTTGAATTTGTATCTTTTACTAAAATATTATTAAGAACTTTATAAGCCATTTATGAATCTCCTTTATACTAATTACTGATAAGATAAATATTGTAATGCATCATACTTCTCAAGGCATGTATAAAAAAGATATTCTTGCTAAAAGTATCAACTTAGAGGTCTTTAAAACGACTATAGGATGCTTATTGATATTTTTTTTACTAGTTATTGCATCTAGATTAGTTGGATATTATGAACAAGCTGCAGTTGGCTTAATAGATCCAGCTATAATTTGGCAAGTAATTGCTCTAAGAATTCCAGATTTTATAACCTTACTCATTCCTTTATCATTTTTTTTAGGAGTTCTGATTACAACCAGCAGGCTTTATGGTGATAATGAAGTTTATGCAATTTTTTCAAGTGGAAAATCGTTATTAGATATTATTAAATATTTATTACCGCAGGCCTTATTATTTATTGTAATTACAGGAATGTTAAGCTTAAATGTAGCACCCTATACAAAAGCATTATCTAAAGAATTATTAGCATCAAAGACTATTTATGAAAAAATACAGACTATAAAGTCTGATGAATTAACTGAGATAAGCACAAATAATTTTTTAAAACTAAATAGATCAAAAGAAAGAAAGCTAACGGATGTTTTTTACATAACAGGTGATATAGATACTACCTCTTTAGTTATAGCAGATGAATTATTAATCTCTGAAGTAGATGATGCATCAAAAATTATTTTTGACAAAGGTAAAATTTATACTGATGTAACAAATCCAGGAAGACAGCTCATTACCAATTTCGATGAGTTCGAATATGATTTTGATAAAAAATTAGATGCTTCAAATAAATCTAAATTAAATAAAGTTTATGATTTTTCAGAAAATTCTAAAAATGCTAGTTTTCAATGGAATATCTCTATTCCATTAACAATACTGAATCTTTTATTGATAGGAGTATTTGTAGGAAGAATTAAACCAAGACAAGGCAGGCTGGGCGGAATCATGCCTGGTTTGTTTATATATATGCTTTATATAAGCCTTTTAGTTTTAAGTAGAGAGTCAATTATGAGTAATGGTTTGTTGAGCCCTTTAGGTCTTTGGTGGGTTCACATTAGTTTTTTAGGAATATCAACTATATATTTTATTAAGTATTACTATAATTATGATCTTAATATCCTCTCATCAAACAGCCTTCCTAAAAAGTATATTTTAATTATTTTCTTAATAATTCTATTTATGTGGTTATTAGTATGATTTTTAATTTAGGAATTTACGCTAGATATCTTATTCAAAGAACTTTTAGCATTTCTGCATTTGTTTTATTAGTATTTATTCTGCTAGATGCAATATTTTTAATCATTGCTGAAATAGAAGATATCTCAATTTCATATAATATGCGTGAATTATTATTTTATGTTTTTGGGGTTATTCCGCACAGAGCATTAATATATGTTGAAGGATCATGTTTGTTAGGCTTGCTTATATCTCTTAGTATTTCAAAACAAGAGGGGAATCTTGATGTTTTAAGATCAGCAGGCCTGTCTCCAATAAAGATCTCAGCAATAGCATCAATTGGAGCAGTTGCGATGATGTTAGTTTTTATAATAGCTGATGAAAATTATTTCAAAGATTTATCTATGGATTCTGAGATTAGAAAGAATCAAACAACTTCCAGCACGTCAAATAATAAAAGTTTAAGTTCTAAGTGGATAGAAGATAATGGGACATTTCTC
>CERW01072046.1_pt1 | contig 24531 bp, 24 predicted proteins | sample 530751 | NCBI WGS metagenome assembly CERW01 (sample SAMEA2620929, study PRJEB7988) | marine metagenome | biome: marine biome (ENVO:00000447); feature: surface water layer (ENVO:00002042); material: "saline water (ENVO:00002010), including plankton (ENVO:xxxxxxxx)" | depth 5 m | reverse complement strand
GGTTTAGTTAGAACAACAAAAGTAAATGCTTTTAATTCTTTGGTAGTAGATCCAATTGGTACAGCACTTACATTTTCCTCTATTAATGGTAGTGTAGGAACAGTAACGGTAGTAACGACATGACATTAGAAGAATTAAAAACACTTATACAAAATTACACACAAAATAACGAAGCTACTTTTGTAAGTAGTTTAAATGATTTTATTATATCTGCTGAAGAAAGAATGTTAGAGCTTGTGCAAGTTAATGTTTTTAGAAAAACAGCGACAGGTAATGTAACGCAAGGAAATAGATTTTTAAAAGGTCCTACAGATTATTTAGCGTCTTTTTCTTTAGCAGCAATTGATGCAAATGGTGATTATCATTATTTAGATAAAAAACACCCATCTTTTATTCAAGAATATGACATAGACCCAGCTCAAGCTAATTTAAATGGATTACCAAAATATTACGCAGATTTTGATGCTGGTAGTAATACAGCGGGTGAGGACAATACATTTTTAGTTGCTCCTACTCCTGATGCAAATTACACAATGGAATTAAATTATTTATATAGGCCTCCAAGCTTAACAGTAAACACAAATGGTACTTACTTGTCTGAAAATTCAAGAAATGCACTATTGTATGGTTCTTTAATTGAGGCTTATATATTTATGAAGGGTGAACCTACCCTTTTAGCAGAATATGAAAAAAGGTTCATGGAAGAAATATCTCGTCAGAAAAACCTATTTGAAGGTAGAGACAGACGAGATGAGTATCGTTTTGATAGTTTAAGAATAGAGGTGACTTAATGTTTACAGAAGAACTAGGACCTAAATTAGGTCAAGTAGAAGTGGTAACTACAAACAATACCGGGTTAGGGGTTGATCATTGGGCTGATAGAGCTACTGATCATATTATCTCTGTATCCGCTGACGCTCCTCCTGCAATTAGAGAGCAGGCAGAAGCATTTAAAGAAAATGTAAGAAGTGTAATGACTTATTACATAAAACAAGCTATCTTGTCTGAACGTACAACTATATGTGGTACATTGTCCTCACAAGGACACAATGATATAGCCGAAATTATAAGGAGAATATAAAATGGCAATAACTCAAGCAATGACCACCAGCTTTAAAGTTGAGATGCTTCAAGGTGTTCATAATTTTACTAATGGTAGTGGCGGTGGATCTGCTAATACAGGAGCAACATTTAAAATTGCTCTATATACATCATCTGCAACTTTAGGTGCAGCAACTACCGCATTTACAGCAACTAATGAAGCTTCTGGAACTGGTTATGTATCAGGAGGTAAAAACCTTACTAACGTAACACCATCAAATCCATCTGGAACTACTGCTATTACAGATTTTGGAGATATAACTTGGAGTACTTCGACTATTACAGCTCGTGGTGCAATGATTTATAATTCTACACAATCTAATAAATCAGTAGCAATTCTTGATTTTGGTTCAGATAAATCATCAAGTTCTGGTGATTTTACAGTTCAATTTCCTACACCTGATGCAACAAACGCTATTATTCGGATAGTATAAATGCCTCATTTTAGCTTGAAAATAGCTGATAGGATTAAAGAAACAAGTACGACAAGTGGAACTGGAACTCTTACTTTGTCTGGTGCTACTTTAGGGTTTCAAGCTTTTTCTGTTTTAGGAGATGGTGCTCGAACACAGTACGGTATTACTAACGCAGCTGGAGACTTTGAAACAGGCATAGGAACATATACCGCAAGCGGTACTACGCTTAGCCGTGATTTTGTTTTTGAATCTTCTAATTCAAATGGATTAGTTAATTTTAGTGCAGCAGAAAAAGATGTTTTTGTAACATTACCAGCTGAAAGAGCGGGTGTTTTATCTGCTGTTGATATTGCTTCTGCTTCAGGAACTATTAGTGGAGCACAAAGTGTTATACCAGAAACAACAGGTGGATTTACACTAGGTGCAGTATTTACAGCAAAAGATGGTACAACAATAGGTGCAAATGGTTCAGTAACTGTTTTTGATGATGCAGTATACTATATTGCAGATACAGCATACGCTAACGAAGTTTCTCCCTTCTGGTCTGCTGGAACGATTACAGAAATTACAGTTGCTTTAGGACAATTTAATGTGGTAGGCTCAGTAGCAATTACTGGTTCAGGAAGTGTTGAAGTTATTGACGCAACTTCTCATGCTGTATTAAATTTAGGTGACACGGTTACATTAAACGCATAGGATAAAAAAATGTCATTATTAACAGTAGATCAAATACAATATAATGGAGGAACAGCTCTTACCTTGCCAACAACAACACCTGCTGCTGGTGATATGTTGCAAACAAATGGTTCAGGCGTTCTTTCATGGAGAGATAGACTTCAAAAAGTAACAAATGCGGCAGGAACAGTTACTTACACAGTTCCTGCTAACATTCAAGCTGGAAAAGCATTAGGAACCGCTGGAGGAAATACTTTAGGCTGGTATTCTGCGGGCGGTGATCCAATGCAAATAGGTTCTCATACTGGTTGGAGACTTGCAGATAAAGCAGATTTTAATTCTATTATTAGTAGTTTTGGTGGCAGTGAATCAAATGGTGCTAATACTGGAGTTGGATATATAGATTTATTGTTACCTAGTGGTGTAAATGCTTCAGATGTTTCTAGTTATTATATGGAGGCTTATGGTCTTGCAGCACAAAATGGAAGTTGGTATATGAATGTTGAAGCTATAAATTCAAGTGGTAATAATATTGCAAATAGTCAGATTGGTACTCTTAATCAAACTCTAAGTAATAATTACGGTGCTAATTATGACACATCAACTCGTAATAAAATTAGACTAAATAATGGCCCTAGTGGTACAGTACAGCAAAATGGCTCTGTTAACACTACTTATGGTGATTGGAATGCATTACAAACTCAGAATAGTAGTATGTCATTTAGAGACCTTAATTTTCAATTACAACATTATAATGCTAAATACGATTTTGATGGTGTTGTAGAGGTAAATGGATTTCACACTGGCAATAGTAATTATAATTTTGCATCTTCAATCGTTTATCAAGGAAGAGGCAATCAAGGTAATTTTGTGATGTCCACAGATTATACGGCAGGTTTTAAATTAGAAATGCTAAACGGTGGCAGTTTTAAAAAAGGAACTGTTTGTCTGTATTATTGTCTTAACGATGGTGCATAGGAGAAAAATATGAGTATTTTAGTAGTAAATAGTTTAAAAAATTCATCTGGTGGCTCTCCAACTTTAACATGGCCAACTACAGATGGTACTGACGGACAAGTTTTACAATCATCAAACAATGCAGGTAATCTTATTTTTGGAGGAGCTCAATTAGAAGCACAAAACGGAACTAATATAACTTTTCCTGCAAGTGCAGCTGATGATTCAACTTTTGTTACAGATGCAAATGGTAATTTAACAGCAACTCAAGCTGGAGGTAATCCAATGAATACTCCTGATAATGCACATCAAGGAGAAAGACTTTTAGATAGATATGTAATATCAGGTTCTGCCGGTAATGTTAGTTCAATTACTTTAACTGTACCAACAGGTTACACAAATACTGATTTAAATACTATAAGAACTATGAAAGTTGTTATGAGAGGTATGCAGACAGGTCAAGGTGGTACTTATAGACCTACAATAAGACTGTTAGAACAAGATGGATCAGATTATTTCGGTACTGGTGCTGGAAACAACCCTAGTGCTACTTACGCTAGGTTTGGAGTAGAAGGTAAAAGTTATAATTCTACTACAACTAACATAAACAATGCCAATCAAGAGAAGTATATGACTAGATATAATGTATACAGAACTTCTAGTGGAGCTAGTAATTCAGATTATTTTAGTCAAACTACTATAAATGGAAATGAATCATATAATAGTAATTCTTGTTGGAATGGTGTAGTTTATATTAATCCTGCTACCTCTCCGAGCATGATTGCAAAAATTGATTATATTGATAATCAAAATAATTCAAATTATTATAATGAACAAGTATATCTTGGTAATTTGGCTAGTTCAATACAACCTGCTAATGATAAAGGACACCATCCAATGGGCGTTTCAATTAGAAATAACGCAAATAATAATTGGGTTTCAGGTGTTGTTGAGTTATATGGAGTATTTAAAGATGGAGTAGTAAGCTAATGGGTAAAATAGTCGTAAAAAAAATACAATCACAAGCTGGCACTACTGCTTTTACTATACCTTCTGCTGATGGTACTACAGGACAAGTTTTAAAGACAGATGGTTCTGCTAATTTAGGCTGGACAGATAAATCATCAAAAATAGGAAGTGCTGGTATAGATTATACAATGCCTCCTTCTGATGGAACTGCTGGTCAAATATTACAAACAAACGGAACGGGTGGCGTTTTAGAATTTGTAACTCCTTCCGCTAATCCATTATCAACCCCCGATGGAAATCATCAAGGTATAAGACTTTGCGACAAATATTTTTGTGGTTTAAATGATGCAGCTAATGTTAGTTCTGTTACTTTAACTGTTCCTTCTTCTTACACAACTGATCCTTCAAATGTTTTAACTTTAGAACTTTATTTAAGTGGAATGACAATGGCTCAAACAAATGCAAATTATGATGATAATTTTAGAATTACTATGATGGGTCAAGACGGAACTACTACTTCTAGAAAATCAGTTAATCTTATTACTATGACTAGTGGGTATGGTAATCAATACAAAGACTGGAATGTAGAAAGAAATTGGGGAACTGATCCAACACAAGGTGATGATGTTTATTTCAATGTTGGACATAATTATAATTCTTATTCCAATAGAACTAGATGGGATGGAAACGCAGGAGATACTTTTGATGAACATCCTGTTGGTCAATTAATGGCAACTTGGTGGAATGCTGCTACTTATCCTATTTGGATGGCACAAGGATCAATGGGAAGAACTGGTAATCGTACTAATGAATTACCAGGTCAGAGAATTTACACAAAGGTTGCTAATTATTCTACATCAAATGGATTTCATAAAACAACTCCAAGCACTTTAAAACATTCTTTAGGAATGAAAATAGAATGGAAATCTGGTGTTACAATGAAAGATGGTGTCTTTATGTTGTTCGCTAGATTTAAAGATGGCGTAGTATCTTAGGAGATTTAAATGGTATCTAAATTAGTTACTAGCTCTATTGTATCAGCAACTTCAACAGACTTAACTCTTCAAGCTAGCACAGGAAAAAAAGTAAAATTTAAAGTTGGTGCATCAGGACCAGAAATGAGTCTTCCTTCTGCCGATGGTACTGCTAATCAATTTATGCAAACAGATGGCAATGGTAATTTAGGTTTTGCTACAGTAAATTCTGAAGTTCAGTCAGCAACTGCTAAATATCAATTTGATAATCAAACTATGCAAGGACCTATCTTGCTTAGAGTTTGGGATTATGATAAACATCCTCCATCTGAAAATTTGCAACAAATAGATATGCTTGTTCCAAATGATTTTATACCATACAATCGAATAAGTTCTTTTATTATAAAATGGTACAATGTAAACTTTTCTTTTAAAAATGGAATCAATAGTCAAAATACTGTATGGGCTCATACTTTTGTAAAACCATTAGATTATGAAGGAAATTCTTTAGTACACAATAATACAAATTTTAGAATAAGAAGTGGCACTACTTTTGTAAATGGTAGCAGTAGTTGGAATTCTAATTATGATAACACTAGTAATGGAAAAAATGGTCAGTGGACTAGGTCAGGTGGTAATCCTGCATACTATACAGTAGAGGATGTAGGTTATAGAATAATAAGAGGCGATAATACTCAAATAGGTATTGTTCCTAGCACTAGCAGTCAAAATACTATGATTCTTAATCAAATTAACAATCCATGGAGTGTAACAAGTACAAGAAACAACAATCATCAAGCTAATTTTAGTGGAGAATGTATTATTCATAACAGACAAAGTTCTTGGAGAGCAACTACTAATTTTAATTATCAAGGAGCAAATAGTTGGTACAACAATGGTTATCCTGCTATGGGTACTAATCAAATGGGTCAAGATGCTGATAATTCAACAAGTAACTATTATTTTATGAATAGTAATTATGCGGCAGGTGTAAAATTAAGTATGTTACCTCATCAATTTACCACTGCTAATAATGGTAGCAGTGGAAGTAGTGGACAAGTTACTGCTAGTCATTGGGGAATATCAGGTGGAAGATTTGAGTTTTGGATAAATATTGTACCTGCAAGTTATTAAGATAATTTAAGTTGATTAAAAGTATTAAATAATATAAGTTTTAAAAATTAGGAGTATTAAAATGGCGTATACACAAGCAGATTTTGAAATCTTTACAGTAAGACCTAAAAAAGCAATTCGTAATGCTGAAGGCGTAAGAGTTGTTGAAGATTATACAGATGCAGAATGGGATGAAGCTAAAGCTAGTGCACAAGAAATAATAGATAATTATGATGCTAATTTATTTGCAGCAATTAGATCATACAGAAATAAGTTATTATCTGATTCTGATTGGGCTATGCATTCTGATTCACCTTTAAGTAATTCTGAAAAAGAAGCATTAACAACATGGAGAACAACTCTTAGAGATTTGCCAGCATCTAAAACAGATCCTGATGATATTACTGTTCCAAATTGTCCTGTTGCCTCATTAGGTATAACTGTTATTCAACCATCAGTATAATAATGAGTGAAGAAAAAAAGGACGAGTGGGTCCCACAACAAAAAGAAATTGAAGCACTTCATACTATGAGAATAGAACATAATTATGATGTGAATTTTTCTGTTATTAGCGATAAAAAAGACTTCTTAGACGCTCTACTAGAAATTGACTCGACCGAGTTAGGTAATCAAATTAAGCAATTAATAGAATCTGAAGATAGACAATTCACAGTAGAGTAGTGTAAGTTGTTTATATTACAGGAGTAATATAAAGCATGGCTTTCGGTGCAACTACATATTCAGAAGATACCTATGGAGGATCAGGTGAGTTTACACTCAGCGTTACAGTTTCCGTTACATCTGTATCAGCTACTGCTCAAGTAGGACAAGCTTCTGCTGGGCAATTTGTAACTGTAATTCCAAACGGAATTGCTATTAATACAACACTTGGAAGTCCTGCGATATCAGTAGGAGGTATACATGGTGTAACTGGTGTAGCCTCTACAGTTTCATTAGGGCCATATTCGATTGCTACTGAAGGCAATGTAAATATTATTATAGAAACACCTATAACAGCTACTATGTCTGTAGGTAATGAAACTGTTAATTTTGGTGTAACTTGTTTCCCAACGGGAGTTACTGGTACAGCTACATTAGGCAATCCAACTATTATTGCTAATGTTCTTGCTTATCCTCGTCAAGATGAAAACTTTGCTATTACCGTATACAATGATGGTGGTGGTAATAAGTATTATGCTAATGGTCAAAAACAAAGTCTTTACACGGCTTTACACAAAGGTTTTACTTATAGGTTTGATCAGTCAGATTCAAGTAATGCAACACATCCATTAAGATTTAGTACCTCACAAGATGGTTCTGATTACACTGATGGGGTTACAGTAGTAGGAACACCAGGGCAAGCTGGAGCTTATACACAAATTGTAGTAGCTAATAATGCACCATCAACACTGTATGTAAAATGTTCTAACCATAGCGGAATGGGTTTTGCCTTATCTGTTGAAGCTAATGTAAATCTTTTAATGACATTGAGCGAAGGAGATGTTAGTTTATCCATGGGAGCAACAGCGTTTCCTGCTGGCGTTTCAACATTAGGTCAAATTGGAACTGTGTTGATACAAGAAGGTTCTACTGTTTTCCCAACAAGTGTTACTGCCACTGGTGAAGTTGGTAAGTTGGTGTTATGGCAAGAAGTAGATACAAGTCAAACACCTAATTGGACAAGGGTTGCTGCATAATGGCTACATATAGTAATTTAGGAATAAAGTTAATTCAAACAGGTGAAGAATCTGGTACATGGGGTACAACAACTAATACTAATTTTGATCTTATAGATCAAGCAATTGCAGGTTATGTTAGCCATGCAATGTCTGATGCAGATTTTACTTTTAGTATATCTGACGGAAGCTCTTCTGATGCTAGAAATAAATTTATTAATTTTACAGGAACCTTAACTTCTGGAAGGACTATTACCTTTTCTCCTTCTGATTTAGAAAAAACTTGGTATGTAAAAAACGCTACTTCAGGAGGTCACACTCTTACTTTTAAACAAGGTTCAGCAGGTAATACCATTACACTTCCAAATGGTGCTACAGCTATGATTTACGCTACTGGTCAAGGAGCTACTAACGGATCTATTGAAAACGGTATTGGAACTTTATTAGTAGATGGTCTTATTCCGGAAGTAACAAATACAGCTAACATAGGAACATCTTCTAAAAAATTTAGAGATTTATATATTGATGGAATTGCTTATTTAGATCAAGTAGATATTGATTCAGGAGTTATTGATGGTGTAAATTTAGGAGCTAATTCACCTATAACCAATTTACAAGTAGATAATGTTAATATTGACGGCAATAATATTAAGTCAACAACTAATCAATTAGCATTTGTAACAGGCGGTACAGCAGAAAGAGTTAGAATAGATGCTTCTGGTAATATATTTTTTGGTGGCATAACAAGTACATCACAAAATGCAAATGCTAGTGCTTACATAGACACAAATACTACCTTAAAAAGTTATCAAGGTTCAGGTATACAACATATTACATTTTTAAATGGGGCTACAACTGTAGGCTCTATTAGTAACAACGGAGCTAACGCTTCTTTTAATACAACCTCTGATTATCGAGTTAAAAACAAACTTGGTACAATAGAAGATGCTGTTGAAAGAGTTTTAGAGTTAGATCCACTTCTTTATTCTTTTATAGGTAAAGATGATGTTCACGAAGGTTTTATAGCTCACGAAGTTGACGCTGTAGTACCTAATGCAGTTACCGGTGACAAGGACGCTGTTGATCCAATAACAGACGCACCAATCTTACAGCAATTAGATTTATCTAAGCTGGTTCCTTTACTTACTCAAGCTTTGAAAGAAGCAATTTGGAAAATAGACGATTTGCAAGAGAAAGTGGAAGAATTACAAGATGCCGTTAGCGAAATTTAATTTCAGACCTGGAATAAACAAAGAGACAACAGATTATACAGACGAAGGTGGTTGGACAGACGGCAACCTTGTTCGTTTTCAATCAGGTCTTCCACAAAAGATAGGTGGATGGGAAAAGTATTCGCAAAATTCTTTTTTAGGTAGTTGTCGTACATTGTTTGAATGGTCTGACTTTGACGGCAATCAATACGTAGGTGTAGGAACTAATCGTAAATTTTATGTATTAAATCAAGCTGTGTTCTATGATATTACACCATTACGATCCACAGTATCAGCTACAGACGTTATGACTACAAATGGAACAACTACTGTAAAATTTACTGTTACAGGTCATGGTTGTGCTACAGGAGATTTTGTAACTATCTCTGGTTTGTCAGCTCCTGTTAATGGTATTCCAATAGCAGAAATTAACGCCAATCATGCTGTAGCTGTTGTTGATGCTAATAACTTTAATATAACAGTTACTACTCAAGCTAATGGTTCTACTTCTAATACAGGCGGTAGTTTAACATTTGCTTTTGAAATACCTGTTGGAGAAGATTTACAAAACCTTTTAGGTGGATGGGGCTCTGGTACTTGGAATGCTGGTTCTTGGGGTTTTGGTGCAACAGGCGACTCATTTAGATTATGGAATCAAGATAATTACGGTGAAGACCTTATTATGAATTATAGAGGCGGTGGTATTTACAAGTGGGACGAGAGTGCAGGCACAAATACTCGTGCTACAAATATTACTGCTGATGCAGGAGCAATCTTAGCTCCAACAAAAGCAAATCAAGTTATTGTCTCGGAAAGAGACGGCCATGTTATTGCATTAGGCGTTGATCCTATTTCTGGTGCTTCTAGAACAGGAACAATAGACCCAATGATAATAGCAATTTCTAACCAAAACAGTGCAGTTGATTGGCAGATACGAACAGACGGAACATCTACAGCTGATCAGATTGAGTTAAATCTAGGTTCTGAGATTATTGGCGGGCTACAGACTCGTCAGGAAATATTAGTATGGACCGATATCGCATTGTTTTCATTGCGATTCGTAGGGGGACCCCTGCCCTTTACCACTTCTCTCCTCGCAAGGGGTCCCTCGATACTAGGTCCAAATGCAGCGGTCAATGGAGCCGATGCAACATTTTGGATGGATAAATCTAATTTCTATGTTTACACAGGTTCTGTTCAAGCATTGCCTTGTACTGTAAAAGAATATGTCTTTAATGATATTAACTATGATGAAAGATATAAGATTTTTGGTTTTTCTAATCAAACTTTTGACGAAGTAGGATGGTATTATCCTTCTGCTGGTTCTAATGAGATTGATAGGTATGTTACATATAACTATGTGCAAAGAACATGGGCTATAGGTAAAATGGAAAGAACAGCTTGGATTGACTACGGCATTTATCAAAAACCAAGAGCAGCTGGTGGTAGTTCACCAGGTTATGTTTATGCTCACGAGGTGGGTTATGATGATGACGGAGCTCCTATGGATAATGTATCTATACAATCAGGTGATATTGATATAGGTGACGGCGAACAATTTTCTTTTGTTAGTCGAGTTATACCAGACTTTAAGTTTATAGGAACAGACGGTGCTGGTCCGCAAACTGTTGATTTAATTGTAAAAATGCGTGATGCACCGGGTGGAACATTAGTAGCTGATGCTACTATTCCTGTAGATGCAGAAACACAAGTTAAAAACATAAGAGGAAGAGGAAGACAATTTTCTTTGAATGTTTCTAGTTTTAATGACGGAAGTAATAATAATGCTAATCGTCTCGGAGTTGGTTGGAGATTGGGCTCTACACGACTCGATGTTAAGCCAGATGGGAGACAATAATGCCACGATATGACATTAGACAGGCCTTCTCATCATTGCCTCGTTTTACACAAGGCAACATAGATGCTGAACAATTAAACAGAATGGTGCGTACATTAGAACAAAACCTTTTTCAATTGGATTTAAATGTGGTACCTTCTTACACAACTACCGAAAGAAATGGTAGAAAATTTAGTCCAGGTGGTCTAATATTTAATACAACGATGGAAGTACACCAAGCGTACGACGGCAATGCTTGGAGAAATTTATATTTACCTGTGGTTTATCCAACAGGTTTGAGTTTAACAAGTTCCGTAGGAACAGTAACAGTGGTGACATCGTAATGAATTTTTTTGAACAAGTGATTGGCTCAGCTCTAAGTCCAGTAACATCAGGTATTCAAAATTTAACTAATCCATCTAATTTAGGAAATTTGGGTAATATGTATATCCAAAGCAAGATTATGGGTGGTTTAGGAATGGATCAACAAGCTGCAATGCAAGATAGAATGATGAGAAACTATATATCTGATCAATTTTTAGGAGGAGGTATTGGTTCTTTAGCTGGAGCAAGTCCAATAGATCAAAGAGCAGGTAGAACATTTGATGCATTAGCATCAAACCCAAATAAAGAATCAATTAAAAAATCTTATGGTTTTGGTGGTGTTGATGATGTTGAATTAATAAAAAAATATAAAAAACTTTACAATGACGATGGAACCTTAAAAACAACTAAAGGTTCTGGTATTTTTGAAAGAAAAAAGAAGTTAAAACCAGAAGATGTAAATCTTATGATGCTTATTGAAGCACTAGCAATGCCTAAAGATATTATAAGAGGAAGTAAAAGTGATTATCAAAGAAGAGAAGACCAAGCAAGAGCGGATGTTCAAAAACAGTTTGGTGGTCGTTTTCAAACATATGATACAGGTTCTATATATCCGCAATATGCTCCAAGAAAAGGTTATGCTAAAGGAGGTATAGCTGGCTTTGCTAAAGGTGGCGAAAGTTTTCCAGATTTAAATAACGATGGCAAGTTAACATATGCAGATATTTTAAAAGGTAGAGGTGTTGATTTAAGAGATGGTGGAGAAGCTAGTGGACCAGGAACAGGAACAAGTGATTCAATACCAGCAAGATTATCCGATGGTGAATTTGTAATGACAGCTAAAGCTGTAAGAGGTATGGGCGACGGAGATAGAGCTGAGGGCGTAAGAAAAATGTACGCATTAATGAACGAACTACAAGGAGAAGGTTAATGTCTACACCTCCATCCGCTACTACAGGACAAACAGCAGGTCAAGTTGTTCAAACTTTAGACGACCCATATCTTAAAGCTTTAAGAGAATACATTTTTAACACTGCTATGGGTTTTGCAGGACAACCGCTTCCTATAGAAGCTATTGTAAGTCAAATAGCACCTTTTAATCCACTAGAGCAAAGTGCAATTGACATTGCTGCTGGGGGAGTTGGATCGTACTTTCCATATTTAAGGAGGGGTGCAGAAATGTTTGAAAGTGCTGCTGACTATTATCCAGAGTCAGGAGCTTTAATAAGAGAATCTGTTCCTTATTATAATGAAGCAGTAGGTGGTTACAGAGATGCAGCTAATTTAGCTCGTAGTGGTTTAGCTCCAACAGAACGTGGCATATACGAAGGTATGAATATGCTACAAGCTGGTCTTGGTTCTTTTAATAATAATGCTGCAAATTATTATATGAACCCTTACATGCAAAATGTAATTCAAGATCAATTAACAGATATTGACGAATTTTACGATCAACAAGTTACAGATTTAAATACTAGAGCAGCTCAAAGTGGTCTAAGAGGATCTGCTAGGGCAGGTCTTTTAGGTTTAGAGTTAGAGAAAGCAAAACAAGAACAAAGAAGTAAATTATTAAACCAAGGTTTAGCTTCTGCATATGATCAAGCACAAAGACAATTTAATTTAGAACAACAAGCTTTAAGAGGTGCAGCTCCTGTTATGGCTAGTTTAGGTCAAGGTTTTGGTCAAGCTCGTTCTGGACTTGCTGGTTTACTCAATGATTTATCTTCCAATGTTGGTAATGTTGGTGGAAATTATTTAAGAACAGGAACAGCATTAATGGGTGTTCCAAGTGGTATTCAAAGCCTTGGTGGTGCAATGACAAATCTTGGTGGTATAGAACAAGCTTTTAGAGGTAATGATGTCTCACAATTAATGGGTATGGGTCAAACAGCTAGAGGTTATGAGCAAGCAGTATTAGATGCTCAAACACAAAATGCTTACAATTTAGCTATGGAACCATACAATAGATTAAGTTATCTATCTGAGTTTGCTAGTCCAAATTATATGGGCTCTGGTCAATCAATGAGATTGTCACAACAACAAGCAGCTATGCCAAGTCCTTTCCGATCAACTCTTGGTGCCGTTCCAGCGGGCAATAGTATTGGAGGTTTTAATTTTAATCCATTAAGTTGGTTTGGAGGTTAATAAATGAACAACCCACCAATTATAAAACCAAAAAATTCTATGCTAAGAATGTTGCAAGGTTCTGGTCCTATTTTACCTACTCCTTCTAGTATTGGTGGATTAGGGTTGCTTGCACTAAATCAAAGTTTAACAAGTGATAAAGCAAAAAATAACATTGCTTTAGGAACAGCTAGAGCTAAAGGATTAAATAATCCTTTTATCCCAGAAGACCCTGTATTATCTCCTGACAGCATTCAAAAAGATTTAAACGCATTAACATCTGATTTGAAAAATGTAAAATCACAAAAACCAAAAAAACAAGAATTAGTTAATGAAAAAGAAATTAAAGAATTTGATGATGTTGATGATTTTAAATCATGGATAAAAGAAAATACAGCTACTGATGCTACTACAGGTGATTTATTTTATGTATCAGTAAAAGGAGAAAAAATTCCTTTAGAAGATTCTCCTGAAACTAATGTCTTGTTGTACGAATTATTTAAACAAGACGTAGGTCGTGGTGGAGAAGCTTTAGAAACTATTAAAGATTTAAATATTCAACAATTTCAACAAGCTCCAGCTAGTGCAAAGTTTTCTGACAAAAATCCTTTTGATGACAGATTTAATAAAGATCTTGAAAAAGCAAGAGATACTATAGGTACACCAAAAAGTTCAGGATTTTTTGGAAGAAATGAAGAACAAGATATGAGGGATAGAATACAAGAATTAGAACTGCAAGCTGCTCGTGGAATGGCCTCTCCTAGAGATGGAAGTTTTTTAGGTGAAGAAGCAAGAAGAAATGCATCTGTAATGGCAACAAGAGCAGAACAATTAAGATCACAATTACCAGAGGCAGATAAAAGAGATTTCTATTCTTACAGAAGAAAAGATAAATCAAGATTTGGTTTTGGTGATAAAGGACAAAATGATTTTGTTTTAACGCCCACTGGATTAACTCAAAGAGAAGTTCTTGAGTTAACAAGAACTGGTGATTACGAAATAGGCCCAGCTGAGCTTGCAAAAGAAATAAGAGGCGATGATATAGACAGAGAAGAAGAGTTTATGAGAAAAGCTATTCTTGCTGGTCGAGTTCCTATGCCAGGAACACAACAGCAGGTAGCTGAATCTAAACCAGTGCAAGAAAAAGTTTTAATAGAAACAGAAGAACAAGTTCCTAATAACTTTAGACATAAAACTTTTGTTCCTGTAGAAATTAGCGGTCTTTACTCAAGAGGAAGTAAAGATAATTTAAAATTTAGAGTTAGAATGTTAGAAGATAAAAACACAGGAGAAGTTAAATATGTTCCTGATGTTAATTTAGCCCCTATTATAACAGAGATATATCAAGCTGAAAATTATTCTCAAGAATCTAAAGAAGAAATTGGCATGATAAAAGATTTAGTTAGTGCAGATAACATTGGTTTGGCTCAAAGAGTAAATGATTTATCAAGATCAATTGCAGCTATTGCTGGTGTTGAAAGAATAGCTTTTGACGAAAATGGAAATCAAATAATGCCTACACCTGAAATTATTGCAAGGTGGGCAAAAAGATTTACGGCTCAAAATATTACAACTATTCTCGGAGAATCTAACAGAACAATATCCGACGCTGACAGAAAAAGAGCTGATGACATTGTAAATGTTTTAGGAACATTTACAGATGTAGCTGGAGCAAAATTAGCGTTAGAGCAGTTAATAAATATTTTTGAAGCTCCTTCTAGAAATGCTAACTCTGCGTTACAAAGTTTATATGCCCAAGGAGAATCATCAGGGTATCTTGAAGACATAAAAGATATAGAGCGTTCTGTTTTAAATCAATTACAAAAAGGTGGGGGAGCCTTTTCAATTCCAAAATCAAGTGCTTTACAATTTGAAGAAACAGATGAAACTGAAAACATATATGAAAGTATTGATTTAACGCAAGGTTAAAATGGTAGTAAAATTTTATAAATCATTTGATGGCAAAACTTTTCAAGTTAAACAAGCTGGTGAACAACTGACACCTGCTGAAGAAAGTGCATTAAGAAATAAAATTGGTGGTGATTTTATAGAGTCAACTAAACGTGCTGAAACTTTAAAAAAAGAAGCGGATCAACCTTTAAGTGTTTTTACAAGAACAGGTCGTTTTAGAGGAGCTGATTACAAAACAGGTGTGGGTAATACAGCAACTATCACAGAAGATCCAATAGGTTACATACAAGGAAAAAGATTAAGAACATTTTTTGGTCAAACAGATAATTTTGATGAAAAAGTAGCTTACTTAAATAAAATGACAGGTGATAAAGGTTATGTTGTTGATAAGTTAGGTAATTTTTTATTAACTCCCGAAGGTCAAAAAAATTTAGGTATTACAGCTACAAATGATTTACTTGCAATAGATTCAGATAAATTTGAAGCTGAAGACTTTTTAGATTTCTTAGGTGAGTATGGTTATACTACTGGAGGTTCAATTGCTGGATTTGCTGGTGGTTTAGCTTTAGGAGCTGCTGCTATAGCTACATTACCTGTCTCCGCTCCTATTGCTGGATTAGCTACTATAGGTTTAGCTGTAGCAGGTTCTGGAGCTGGTGCTTATGCTGGTAATGCATTAAATGAAGCACAACAATGGATGAGAGGAATACAAAAAGAATCAGCTGCTGAAGTAAACAGAAGAGGATTAAAAGAAGCGGCTTGGGCTGCTGGAGGCGATCTTGCAACTCTTGGTTTGTTAAAGGGTGTTGGAAGAATTTTAAAAGCTAGTCCCAAAAAACAAGCAAAAGTTATTTATGGAGAAGATGCTTATAAAGATTGGTCTAAGGGAGTATCAAAAGGAGTAGAACCAACTCCTGCTAAAGATAGTTACAAAGACTTTGTATCAAGAGGATATAGACCAAATCCATACTCAGAACCTTTTTATAATAAAAATTTAAGAGCAAGAATGGGAAGAATTGCTGAACAAATTGCAGGTTTACAAACAAAAAGATCAGAAATAAATGCAAAAGCATTAAGAAAGGAATTTGAAGAAACCTTAACGCCTGAAGAATATGCAAAAATTACTGATAAAGACATAGTAGAATCTATGCAAGATGCTTTAGGTTTAAAAGCAAACGAACTTAGAGATGCAAGTAAAGGTTTTCGTCACAATGTTGTAACTAATGTAGCAGGTATATTAGATAATACTTTAAAGGGTTTAGAAAAAGGTACGATAAAACTTGATGAGGATGCTGGTGTTATATTTAAAACACTACAAGATAATGTAGCAATTGGTTCAACAGAAGCTATTACTGTCGGAGAAAGAGCAGCAAGAAAAGGTTTTGAAAAAATTATGCCTTTATTTGATGAAATAACTCCACAAGACTTACAAAATCAAGCTAGTAAATTTTTTGATTTTGTTGGCCCTAATAAAATGCCAGTAATGAAAAGAGGTTTAACTCCAACAGATAAACTTCTTGCTACTTACTTAAATAACACATTTAAAAGCACCGCTAATGAAAACATAAATGTTATTTCAGCTCAAGTTGGAAAAAGAAAAGTTCCTGTTTTTGCAATGATGTTTGATAAAGAAAAAGGAATTAGATATATATCACCAGATAGTCTTTTAACAGAAATTCAAAAATTTAAAAAAACAACTCCATTAAGAAATGTAGGAGAAGGAACTTTTGCAAAACTTTACAACACTGAAGGTGAGTTTATAAATAATAAATTTATGGCAGATCAACAAATTCTTTTATCTCCATTACAAGTTAATGAAGTTATACAGGAAATGAGAAAAATAACATTAGCAGCTAATGATGGTATAAATTTTCCTGTAAAAAATTTATGGGACTCAGCTGTTCAAGATTTTGATGTAGCAAATGCTGCTTTAGCTTCTGCTGTTGATTTAGCTAAAAAAGGAAAAGTTATTACAAAAAAAGAACCTGATATTGTTACTCCTGGAACACCAGCAAAAATAACTCGTGGAGGAAAAAGAATAGAAGCAGTGCCTGCAAAGAGAAAAATAGGGAAAACATATAAACCTAAAGATTATATGGATGGTTTAAATCTTTTAGATGATTACGTTGCTAAAACTTTAGATATTACTATTGATAATAGAAAAGCATTTGAAGCTTTTGAAGAGTTTGGTCTAGGAGTTGCTTCACAAAAAGTTGCCGAAGGTAAAATGCCAATTGAAAATTTGTTTAAATATGTTTTAAAAGAACAAGCTGACAGTCCTCAAGTTGTTGAAAGTTTTATAGACTATACAGGAGATGTAATAAGAAGAGGAGATAGGTCAATGTTAAAAACATCTCCAGAAACAGCAGCTCTTGGACAAGATGAAATAATTAAAGATGTTATCGAACAACCTATTTCTTTAGCTAAAGGCCAACAAAAAATTGCTCAAGATGTATTAGAAGAAACAGTTGATGTAAGTAAGACTGCTCAAACTGAAGTAACTAAAGGAAGAACTTCATTACGAAAGCAAGATGAAATATTGTTAAATAAATTAGCACAAGCAAATCCTAAAGAGTTAAAACAAGGTATAAAAGAGCAATTTGGTAAAGAGATAGTAAAAGAAATGGGTGTGGATCAAGGACAAACGACTATTCGTCAAGTTTCAGATGTTATTGCAAAATATGGTTACAATGGTCAAGGAACAGCTGATTCTACGTTACAAGTTATTTTTGGAAAAGACGGAGCAAAAGAATTATTAGATTTAAAACAATATCTTGACACTATAACAGATTCAGCAATGAGAGCTGGTGATTTTGAAGTAGGAACTGAACAAGCAATTAAAAGTTTATTTGATCAAAATCTTAAATTTTTAGCCGATCCCAATACTTCAGGAACTGCTAGTCTTAAAGAAGTAAGAGATAATGTTAAATTATTTAATAAAAACATGGAAGAACAGGTAGCTTTAACAAGTGATGCTTTTTTCAATAGAATTAAACAAAATGGATTTAAATTAAACGATGGTCCAGATATTGATGAATTTGTAACTCAATTTTTAAATCCAACAACAAGCACACAGAATGTAGAAAGAGTATTAGAAAAATTAACAAAAAATCAAAAAGCAAATTTACAACAAAACATTTTAGAAAGAAGTTTAACAAGAGCTCTCGGAAAAAATGCAGATGAAGTTGACGAAGTTATTAATAGTAGAGATTTAAACAATACTCTTTCTGGTGGATTTGTAAAACAATTTGGCGATGATCCAAAAAGATTTAACATGTTGTTTGGTGAGTCTAAATTTAAAAATCCATATAAAATTATTCAAGGTTTAGGAAACACTTTTGATAAAGTAAGAAAATGGGAAATTGGAAATAACGGAGCTTTAATAGCTCAAACTTTAGCCGCAGCTTTTGCTGCATTACCAGTAGGTATTTTAACAGGCAGTATACCTTTAGCAGTTGGAGCTGGTTTAGCAGCACAATATCAGACTATAAGGGCCTATGCTAAGATGTTAAATTCAGAGTGGTTTTTAAAAGCATTAGCGGATCCAAGATGGGCAACTAAAACAAATCCGGCAGATTACTTTAATCCTAATAAAGCTAATTTATCTGAATTATTAACTATGTATAATGTAGGTTTAGCAAACACTGCTAGAAATATGATTAGAGAACAAGGTGATGAGCCAGAAGAATATAGTGCAATGTCTAATCAAAAAACAACAGATAGATTAAAAAGAATTGCAAAACCTGAATCTCTTTTTATACCTAGTCGTGAAAATATATCTGATCGTATCTCTGATTTAGGAGGAGTTTTATCAGAAACTATTACAGCTATACCTGGAGCTGTAAGAAGTTCAACACCTTTACCAAAAGTACAAGACTTTAGACAAGATGTTGATGTGTTTAGTGAATTAAACAGAAGAAAAGCTTTAGCTGGTAACAATCCAGATACACAAGCAATAGCAGAAAAAGGACAAAGATAATGGCTAGATTAATTCAACCACCAAGAACAGGAAGGACCATAGAGGATTTTGGTTATCAGTCTGCTTCTTTACCAAGATACGGTGGGGGTAGTCGTCGTTTAAGTGGTATACCTTCTTATGGGTATGCTTCACCTGTTGTTAGTTATAAAGTTGGAAGTGGCTCTAAAAGACCAAGTGCTTTACCTGCTACAATGACACCATCTGGTGGTATATCTTTTGTAGGAACTCCAGGAAACCCTAGCAACTATACTATAGGGCAGCAAAGTTATGATGTAGGCGGTGCATCAAAACAACCTTCAACTGGAGCAATGATAGGAGATATTGTAAAACTTGGTGCTATTACTTCTGGTGTAGGGACAGGTTTAAATGCATTAGGATTACCAACCTTTGGAATGCCAGTAATAAAAGATTTAGATAAAGCTAGTTCTGGTCTTGGTAGTTTATTTAAAACAGGGCCAAAAGTATCTGCTGCGGAGTTAAGTAAGTTTGGAACATCAAGCAACCCTTATCCTACATTTGATAGTGCAGGAAATCTTATACCTGCTACTGATGTAAATAAAATAGGATCAACTACCGCACCTTATCCAAAATCTGGAGAAATAGTTGTTGATGGAAAAGTAGTTCCTGCTGGAGAAACAGGTTTTTTTGATAAAGTAGGAAACTTTTTTAACACGCCAAGAGAATTTTTAACTGGTGCTGATGGGGTTGGTTTATTTGGTAATCCTAATGTTGCTGGCTCTGGTATATCAAGTATAGGTAATGTTCTTGGAACTGTTGGTGGTTTGTTTTCTCTTAATGAGTTTTTAGATGATCCGTCTTTAGCATCAGGTCTTGGAACTTTAGCAGGAGCTGGAGCGTCAGGTATTGGAGCTTTCTCAGGTCTTGCGACTGCTGCACCGTGGTTAGCTGGTGCTGCTTTAGTTGCTAGTTTATTAGGCAACAAAAAACCTTCTAATAAAACTGGTTATACATCAATTGACTTAGATGAGTTTAAGCCTGTAAGTTTTGGTATGGAAGGTAAAAAATATAGTCAAGAAAATGTAGATCAAACTATGCAAATAATGGAACCAATTATTCCAGCAATACAACAACTAGAAGAAATGTATGGTGTTGATTTAAAAGGAGATATTCAAGTTAACTATGGTGGTAGAGATGGACTTGCATACAATATAGGTAACAGAGATGTTACAGGATTTAGAAACAGATTAGATTATTTTGATGGCAGAGATCAGTCTACAAGAGATGGTGGTTCTATTTATAGAAAAACATTTAAAGGTGAAAATGCGGGTAAAGATTTTTACACATCTCTCTTAGGTGATTTAGAGGCTTTAGCTAGACAAAAACAAGCTGAAGGTGGTGGTATTATAGATCTTGCAAATTACAGAGGCGTGCAAAGAACACCAACATCTATGTCAGGTTTACCTGGGTTAGCTAATATAAATACTACATCACAACAACTAGCATCTAATCCTTTTATAGCTTATGCTTAAATTAAAGGAAAAAAAATGTTGCAAGGAAGTGCCTGTAGAACAGAAATCTGTTGACTATAAGTGTCAGGGCGTGTGTAAATCAGAGCGAGAGGAGAGTAAAGGAAATGAACAATGAAAGATACTTTACGAGATCTCTTTATAATATTTGTTTCAGTTATATCTGTTAGCAGTCTTCTATTAGCTGAGGACAGCAACATAACAAATACAACTACGACTACATCGACTGTTACTAGTAATAATACCAATACGAATTACAATCAAAACACTAATGTTTCAAATAACACCAATACTAATAATACGACAATTAATTCAACAACTAATTCGACTGCAACAAATACCAACAACAATACTTCTGTTGTAACAAGTACCGTTAATCAAACACAAAATGTTAACAACACTTCATTGATAACTAACAATTCTACAAATCAAAATAACAACACTAATGTTAACACTTCAACAACTTCTAACACGAATAATAACAACAATATTTCGACATCAAGTTCTGACGTTACAACAAATAATCAAAATTTTAACACCAATAACAACACTTCACAAAATGTGAATACAAATAACTCAACAAGTAATAGTTCACAAAAGGTAACACAAAGAGTTAAATCTCCTCCTCCGAGTGCCGTGGCTCCGTCCATAATGTCATATAGTCAGGACCTATGCACCACGGGAGCTAGTTCAGCAGTCCAAACTCAGTTCTTTGGTATATCATCTGGTAGAAGTGTACGAGACGATAACTGCGAACGTTTGAAACTTAGCAAAGGTCTTTACGACATGGGGATGAAGGTAGCAGCTGTTGCATTACTTTGTGAGGACGCTCGAGTATGGCGTTCGATGATGCAAGCTGGTAGTCCCTGCCCGTATAAAGGTAAGATAGGTGAAGAAGCTCGTATAGCATGGGAACAAAATCCAGAAGACAGACCTGATTGGGAAGACATTAAAAAAGAACTTACCGGGTATGAAATAAAAGCATATCGTAAAGGCGACTTCTGTAATAAATATCCTAAACACAAGATATGTTCAGGCTAATCACACTATTATTTTTAACGACATCTGTTTGGGCAACCGACCCAGTTTTTACTGTTGGTACAGAAAGCATAATAAATATACAAAACTCAGGCACAGCTCTTAATCTCGGAGACGATTCAATGAGTGGCATGAGAGATATTGGTTTTGATTTTACTTTTTATGACCAAACATTTGACCAAGTAAATATATCTATGAACGGGTTCTTTACATTTCAGTCAAACTTTAATGTATCAAGACAAAGAAATTACTTATCCGAAACGTTACCAGCAAGTTCGTTCAATTACAGCGTATTTCCAATGTGGACGGATTTAATTAATAGAAACGGTACTCGAAATCCTTATATTCAGACATTTGGCAACACATCTGATACAGACCAATACTTTGTTATTGGATGGTACAACGCAAAAGAATATAGCAATCAATTACAAAATACCTTTGAAGCTATTTTATATGAAGGTACAAATGAAATTCAGTTCAGATACGATAAAATTCAGATAAAGACACACGATATTTCCATCGGAGTTCAAGGCAACAACGAGGCCGTGACGTATTTAAGATATGAAGACAACAATAGTACCACATACATTGAGACAGATGATTTTAGTGTTACTACAGCAGAAGTTGTAGATGAATCGTTTAGTAACCTTTCCTCTGAATGTTTAGTCGACTCTTCTTACTCAGAACTTTGTGATGTCTATGATTTAACGAATGATTTTGAAGACGATGACTTTCTTTATGGTGTAGATGAAGATATAATATTTGGATATGACCAAGACGAAACATATTATGGATTTGACGACCAAGAAGATCAGTTTACTTTCGCCACTACGTCTGGTCTTGACGATGATGGTGTTTGGAGTGACGATGATTATTATTATGATAGCACTATTGTCATTTACGATACTGAACTTGATCAAGAGTACGAATTAGAGAATGACCCATTATCTATATATATTGATAGTGAGTTTGATGTTGAGCTTGTGGATGCTCTCCCGGACTTGGAAGAAATAGAAATAATAGAAGTAACTCAAGATATTGAAATAATTGAAGAATTTGATGTTTTTGAAGAAAGAATGGAAGAAGATTTTTTAGTATTTGTAGAAGAGGTAGTTGAAGAAGAGTTGTTTGATGAGGAGGAGGCAATAGAGGAAGAGGAAGAAGCCTTAGACGAATCTATTGACGATATAACTCCTGAAGAAATAAACGAAGAAACAGAAGAAACACTTGAGAGAAGAAATGTAAGACGTAACGTTAGAACAGTTAACGCTAATATAAATGATGTTGTATCATCTATCGTAGCTAATAGTTATTCTAGTTCTAATAACGGATCTAACTCAACTGTTGATGCCTCTAATGTAAACGTAGGGAACGTTAGTTCACCTACTGTTTCTAATCAAATTGCTAGTGCGCAGGTAGAGACTAATAATGTGCTGCAATCTATTGAGATACTTCCTATGCCTTCTATGGATAATACACCGTCTGTAGCGATGGCTGAGGTGCAAGTAACGACGATGGAGAACCAAATACAAAGTGTTACCTCGTCTGTGATGACTTCATCAGAAGCTGATCAAATTGCAGAGGATATTGTAAGTCAAAATATACAGGCTCAACAGGAAGAAAACCAACGAAGCCAAAGTGAGTCTGGTGAATATAATGTACAAGGACAGGCTAACTTACTTGCATTTATGGGTTACTCTCCTGGCTTTAATGATTATCAAAACATGAACATACCTGACGGAGCTAATTGGTACGAGCCTAGAACTATATATGCAAATGTAAGTTTAGATGATAATATAAATAACTATAATGGCCTAGTTAACACAAACTTAGATCAACAATCTAATATAATAGGCACACAAAACATGGAGTTTTTTAGATGACCGAAGAAGTAAAGGTAGTCGAAGTAGAAAGAAGGTCTTGGTATAACAACCCAGAAGGTTTTGATAAGTGGAGAGTTTTTCCACGCATACTAATAACATTGTATGGCATCATGTTTTACAAAACTTGCGACTGGTTTATGACATTGCCAGACCCTACTAACTCTCAATCTGCGTTTGTATCTGTTATTGTAGGTGCGGGTGCAGCTTGGTTCGGTCTCTATATAGGAAAGAAATAATGTCAATAGCAATGAGGAAAATAAAATGAAAAATATACTTGGAAAACTTCAACAGTACATTACCATAGTAGGGGTGATCACGGCCATTGGAGGCGGTTTTTACACTTGGGGACAGTTTAATTTACGTCTTGACAACATTGAGAAAAAGAAAATTAAGACTGTAAACATTGCCCCCTTACAAGAGTCTATCGCTGAGCTAACAACAAAAGTCGACAACTTAGAAAAAAGATTAGATAGAACAGAGGACAGGATTGATAAGCTTGGTGATAATGACAACCCTTTAGCTAGGTAACTTTACCTGCTCTTAACTCACCAAAACCATGAGCAAATGGTCCATCAGGCACATCTAAATACTTAGCTTGACCTGTATTTTCTTTAAGTCTTGCACGGACTATTTTTCTGTCGTCAATAAGTTCTGATACATATCTTCTGAATGTACTTTGTGATACTCCTTTCAATTCTGGTGGTAACTCACCCTCACGAGCTATAAACCCGTCTTCGCCTGTAACAGTAAATGGATTACCGTTCCTAGCTGCTTCTTTTATGACATAAACTACACTTCGTAGTCTTAGCACTTTATCTTGTTCGTCTACAACAGATATATCTTGTGACGTACCTTC
>CERW01010521.1_pt1 | contig 26331 bp, 25 predicted proteins | sample 530751 | NCBI WGS metagenome assembly CERW01 (sample SAMEA2620929, study PRJEB7988) | marine metagenome | biome: marine biome (ENVO:00000447); feature: surface water layer (ENVO:00002042); material: "saline water (ENVO:00002010), including plankton (ENVO:xxxxxxxx)" | depth 5 m | reverse complement strand
ATGAGTACTCTTTAGTTTTTCTTCCTTTCTCAACAAGAACATGATCTAAAGACAAAGTAACTATTTCTTTTTGATCGCTCCATCTGAAGTTTAAATAAAAAGCAAAAAACACGACTGCTAATTCAATACCTGCAAAAGGCAAGATCAAAGTTGCACCAACTATATAAAAAATAATTGCTATTCCTCCGCATAAAATGAATATGCTCAAAAGAAATAAAATCCTAGCTGTTCCATTTAAAGAACTATTTGGTTTTATTAAAATTTCAAATTTCTTTTCGTTAATTTTTTTTACTGAAATCACGTATAATTATTATATGGTTACTAGAAAACAATTTGATGATTATATGATGCCTGTATATAATCCTGCTCATTTTATTCCAGTCAAAGCCAAAGGATCAATTGTTTGGGACAGTAAAAATAAAAAATATATTGATTTTGCATCTGGTATAGCTGTTACTAGTCTTGGTCATTGTTACCCCCCTCTAGTAAAGGTACTCAACGATCAATCAAAAAAAATTTGGCATTTATCGAATGCCATGACCAATGCCCCTGCTCTTAACTTAGCAAAAACATTATGCAAACATACTTTTGCTGACAAAGTATTCTTTGCAAATTCTGGCGCCGAAGCAATGGAAGGCGCTGTAAAAACTGCAAGAAAATATGCAAATCAAAAATATGGGAAGGGTAAGAATGAAATAGTAGCATTTGCAGATGCTTTTCATGGAAGAACAATGATGACAATTGCATTAAATGGTTCAGAGAGAATGACAAAAGGTTTTGGCCCGATGCCATCAGGTATTAAACATCATCCATATAATGAGATTAAAGGATTAGATAAAGTAATAACCAAGAAAACTGCTGCTGTAGTTCTTGAATTAGTTCAAGGGGAAGCTGGGATCATTAAAGCTAAACGTAACTTTATCAGTAAAATAAAAAAATTATGTAAAGAAAAAAATGTTCTTATCATCATTGATGAGGTTCAATCTGGTGTAGGAAGAACTGGAACATTATTTGCATATGAACAATTTAATATAAAGCCAGATATTTTGACCTGTGCTAAAGGTCTTGGTAATGGTTTTCCAATTGGAGCCATTCTAACTAAAGACCATATTGCTCAATCAATGCAGGTAGGCGCTCATGGAACAACATTTGGGGGAAATCCATTAGCCTGCTCAGTTGCACTTGAGGTAATTAATTCTATGGCAAAGAAAAGACTATTAAGTAATGTAATGAAAAAAGAAAAATTGTTTATTAAATATTTAAATACAATGAATAAAAAACTTAATTGTTTTGAGAGAATTAATACTGCTGGTCTATGGATTGGTTGTAAGTTAAAAGTAACTGAAAATATTAATTTAGATTCTGTGCTGCAACAGTGTTATAAAAATGGGTTAATGGTTTTAAAAGCAAACAACAATACTATTAGAATAGCACCAAGTCTTATTATTGAAGATAAATTAATTAAATCTGGGTTGGCAATTATAGAAAAATCTATTATTCAACTTCAGAAAGCTTAGGATCTAACTCTTCAGAAATAGCATCAACTTTTCTATAACCTTTAGGCAAAAGGTTCCCTCTTTTTGCTCTTGAAGAAATATAATTTTCTAGATCTTTTATCTTTATAGTTAAAAATTGCTTGCCGCTCTCTATCCTTAAACTACTAGTATCTGCTAAAAGTGCTATGTGAGCTAAATACTCTTCTTCTGACTCGAATTTAGCTTTAGGAATATTGATAATTTTATTTCCTTTTCCTTTGGCTAAAATAGGTAATTCTGATAATGAAAAAATAAGTAAGCGGCCAATGTTAGATACAGCAACAATGAACTTATGTGTGTCTTCTACTTTAAAAGCTTTAAGAACTTTAGCTCCTTTTGGAAGCTTCATAAATGCCTTACCTGACTTCTTTGAAGAGACCATATTTTTGAATTCAGAAATATAACCATAGCCTGCTGAGTTGGAAATCATGAATTGTTCTTCATCATTTCCAATGACTGTGGACATAAATTCAACCCCTGAATCAGCTGAAACTCTTCCGGTTATTGGGTCACCTAAGCCTCTAGCAGAAGGCAGAGTATGTCCTGGTATTGAAAAAGCTTTACCTTGAGAATCTAAAAAAACTACATTTTGGTTATTTCTGCCTCTGCAATAATCTTTTAATGAGTCATCTCCTCTATAACTCAAAGATGCAGGATCTATGTCATGACCTTTGGCGCTTCTAATCCATCCAGCCGATGACAGAATAACAGTTATAGGTTCTGTAACTAAGGTCTCTTCTTCAGAAAATACCTTAGCATTTGATTCACTTTCAATAGGGGAGTTTCTAGCATCACCATATTCTGCTTTGATTTCTATAAGTTCTTTTTTAATAAGGGTTTTTAGTCTGCTAGATGATCCTAAGATTTTCTCAATTTCTTTTTGCTCATTAATTAATGATGCTTTTTCCTCTTCTAACCTAACATGCTCTAATTTTGCAAGTTGTCTTAATTTAATTTCTAGAATTGCATTAGCTTGTATTTCTGAAATTTTAAAATACTTTATTAAATCTTTTTTAGGCTCATCTGACTCTCTAATAGTCTTAATAACCTTATCCAAATCTAAATAAACTATAAGTAGTCCCTCTACTATATGAAGCCTGTCATTAACTTGATCTAATCTATGCTCTAATTTCCTTGTAACAGTGGTTTTACGAAAAGTTAGCCATTCTTTTAATAACTCAATTAAAGAAAAAACCTTAGGACTACCTTTCAGAGAAATAAGATTCATATTAACCCTATAGGTTTTTTGCAAATCTGTTGAAGCATATAAATGATTCATTAAGTCTTCTGGATTTACCCTATTGGATTTCATCGTAATTGCAAGACGCACCGGCTCTTCATGATCACCTTCATCAGTTAAATCTACCACCATTGGAATTTTCTTATTTTGCATCTGATCAGCAATTTGTTCTAAAATTTTTGCACCAGAAGCTTGATAAGGAAGCGCATTAATAATAATTTGATTACCCTCTTTAAACCAATTAGCCTGAATCTTATAGCCTCCTCTTCCAGTTGAGTATATTTCGTTCAATTCATCATTATTTATAATTAACTTTGCTCCATTAGAGAAATCAGGACCTTTAATGTGTTTTAAAATATCCTCTAAATTTGAGGAAGGTTTATCTAACATTTGAATAGTTGCGTCTAAGACTTCATTTAAGTTATGAGATGGAATATCTGTCGCCATACCTACCGCGATTCCAGAGGTTCCATTTAATAAGATAGATGGTATTTTTGCAGGAAAAATAATTGGCTCTAGTAATGAACCGTCAAAATTGGGCTGCCAATCAACAGTGCCAAACTTTAATTCTTCAAGCAATAGATTAGCAAATGCTGTAAGTTTAGATTCTGTATATCTCATTGCAGCAAATGATTTTGGATCATCTTGAGATCCCCAATTTCCTTGACCGTCTACTAATGGATATCTAAATGAAAAATTCTGCGCCATTAAAACCATTGCTTCATATGCAGCACTATCTCCATGAGGATGAAATTTTCCAATTACATCGCCAACGGTTCTTGCTGATTTTTTATACTTAGCTCCTGCATTTAAGCCAAGCTCTGACATTGCATATAAAATCCTTCTTTGAACAGGCTTTAATCCATCGCCTATATTTGGCAATGCTCTATCTAGAATTACGTACATGGCATAATTCAAATAAGAATCTTCGGCATATTTTTTTAAACTTATTGATTGATTCTTATCTTCTGTTTTCATAGTTAAACCTTTGCCAAGCTACCTTTTTTCTCTAGCCATTCTTTTCTATCAGGTGCTCTTTTTTTTGCAAGTAATAAATCCATAATTGAATTCGCATTATCGTTTGGAGAGATGGTTAACCCAACTAATTGCCTTGTTTCAGGATCCATGACTGTTTCGCGTAACTGTGAAGGATTCATTTCACCTAAGCCCTTAAATCTCTGAATATTTATTTTAGGTTTTCCTTTTCTTGTTTTTAGTTCTTTAACAATAGAATCTTTCTGGCCTTCATCAAGGGCATAAAGAACCTCCTTAGCGCAATCAATCCTAAAAAGTGGGGGCATAGATACAAATATTCTGCGTTCTTGAACAAGAGGTTTGTAATGCTGTAAAAAGAGTGCACATAATAAAGTTGCAATATGAAGACCGTCTGAATCTGCATCAGCCAAGATACAAATTTTTCCATATCTTAGTCCGCTAGTATCTGGGTTTCCAGGCATTACACCAATTGCTGTTGATAAATTTTTAATTTCTTGCGATTTAATTATTTCTGCGCTTTCAAGCTCCCATGTATTTAAAATTTTTCCTCTTAAAGGCATGATTGCTTGAAATGATCTTTCTCTAGCTTGTTTTGCAGAGCCTCCTGCGGAGTCTCCTTCAACTAAAAATAATTCTGTTTTATTTAAATCTTCACTATTACAATCTGATAATTTGCCAGGAAGTGCTGGGCCTTTAAAAGTTTTTTTTCTTTCAACTATTTTTGAGGCCTTGGCTCTTTGTTGTGCTGAGTGAATTGCTACCTCAGCAATCTTTTCGCCCTCTTCTGTATGTTTATTAAACCAAATGCTCAATGTATCTTTTGTGACTGAGCTTACAAAAGACATATGATCTTTTGAGTCTAATCTCTCCTTAGTCTGACCTGCAAACTGAGGATTTTGTAATTTAGATGAAACAACAAAGATTGAATTGCTTACAATATCATCTGCAACTAGCTTTAAGCCTTTTGGTAAGAGATTTCTATATTCACAAAATTCTTTTAATGCGTCTAATAAACCAGACTTAAAACCATTGAAATGTGATCCTCCTTGGGAGGTTGGAATTAGATTTACATAAGTTTCATTAAGAAGTTCTTTACGAATATTTTTTGACCAATTAATTGCAAATTCTACTTCTTGAGTGTCTGTTGATTTTGAACAAATAATTGATTCATCAATTAATAAATCTATATCAGACGAAGATTCAATTAAATAACTATTCAGGCCGTCTTCATAAAGCCATTTAACTTTTTCTGATTTTTTTTCATCAACAAAATCTATCTGAAGGCCTGGACATAATACTGCTTTTGCTTTTAAAAGATGTTTTAAATGATTTTTTTGTATTTTTTCAGATTCAAAATATTTTTTATTTGGTAAAAATTTTATTGTAGTGCCAGAATTCTGAACTCCAACTTCACCAATTTGCTTTAATTCTTTTATCTTTTCACCATCAGCAAAACTTATTTCAAATTCTTTTGACTCTCTTTTAATCGTTACATTTAAATTTGCAGATAAAGCGTTAACTACAGAGACACCAACCCCATGCAAACCACCCGAGAAGTTATATTCATTGCCAGAAAACTTTGCTCCAGCATGAAGCTTGCACATTATTAATTCAACACCAGATACTTTATGCTCAGGATGAATGTCAACAGGCATTCCTCTACCATTATCAGAAATTTGTATATAGCCATCTTTATATAGGTTTACTTTAATTCTTGAGCAATGTCCTGATAATGCTTCATCAACTGAATTATCGAGAACTTCTTGAATTAAATGATTTGGACAACTGGTATCCGTGTACATCCCAGGTCTTTTTCTTACCGGATCTAGACCCGATAAAACTTCTATGGCTTTTGAGTCATATGAATTTTTGCTCAATTTATAATGCCCTTTATTTTATATGTGAAATGAACTCTATAAAGTTATTTTACTCTAAGAAAGTCATAACTTTCAGAATTAAATTAATAACATAATAAAAAAAGCTAGATTGACAAAATAGTTAGAATAAGTGTTAAATGTATGCACTGTAAACATTAAATTAATACTGTAAAGTTTACTTTACATATAATACAATGAGCATAATATGAAAAATATTATTTTTATAACTATTTTAATAACATCTACTGGTATTTACTCAGAGAACATTATTGATATCTATAATGAAGCTCTAGAAAATGATCCACAATATAAAGCTGCAGAATATTCACTTCTAGCAGGAAAAGAAATAGTTGTCCAAGGCAGAGCTGGATTAATGCCTAATGTTTCAATTAGCGGTGGTACTAGTTGGAATGAGTCATACCAAGGCGGCATATTGAGTAATGAGTACAATAGCTTTTCTTCATCAGCTCGATTAAGTCAACCACTAGTAAGATTGGATTCATGGTTTCAATATAAAAGAACCCAATCTTTAACTGATGCTTCAGAGGCTGATTTTGGATATGAGCAACAAAATCTTGTTGTAAGAACTGCAGAATTATATTTCGGGGTTTTAAGAGCGATCGACAATTTAAATGCAGCCAAATCTGAAGAAAAAGCTATAAAAAAACAACTTGATCAAGCTCAACAAAGATTTGAAGTAGGTCTTTCAGCCATTACTGGAGTCCAAGAAGCGCAATTAGCTTATGACTTAAGTCTAGCTTCTAGAATTAGATCGGAAGGTGCGGTCTTCTCTGCTAGAGAAGCTCTTAATGCTCTAATTGGAAGAGAGGTTTATAGTATTGATCCCCTAGGGAATAACTTACCTATAGTGAATCCTTCTCCAGCATCAAAACAAGACTGGGTAAATCTTGCTATTAATAATAACTATAGATTAAAAGCAGCAAAGTTAAGAAGAAATGCATCAAAAAATGCTGCAAGAGGAGCTGCTGCAGATCATTTACCTAAATTAGATATTGTAGGATCGGTATCTAAATCAGAAACCAATCAATACCAATACGATGATCTCGATACTGGAGGTTTAATTATTACAGTCCCAAGCGAAACAGAGCGAAGATCTTACAGCGTCCAATTAAGTATGCCAATTTTTCAAGGTGGTAGTGTCAATTCTAGAAGAAAACAGGCTTATGCAAATTATGATAAAAGTATAGAAGATACACTATTTATAGAAAGATCTGTTATTCAAGAAGTTAGATCGCAATATTCGAATGTTATAACTTTAGTTGCAAATGTAAATGCTCAAGAGCAAGCAGTTGTTTCTGCAACAAGTGCACTTGAAGCCACTAAAGTTGGTTATGAGGTTGGGACACGGAATATAGTTGATTTACTTCAATCTGAAAAAAATCTTTACTCTGCAGAAAGAAATTTAGCTAATGCAAAATATGATTACATTCTTGCTAATCTAAGATTAGGTCTTTCAGCAGGAAATCTTGAGCCAGATAATATTGCTGATATAAATAATTTTCTTAATTAATGCCTGAGCTACCTGAGGTAGAAACAACCCTTCAAGCAATAAAATTATTTGAAAATGAAACTCTTTCCTCGATTAAAATTCATAACCCCAATCTCAGGTGGCCAATTGATATAAATATCAACAAAAAAATAAGCAATAAAAAAATACATAAGATCTTCAGAAGAGCAAAATATCTAATATTTGATCTGAGTAATTATTATTTGATAATTCATTTAGGCATGTCAGGAACTCTAAGAATAATGAATACAGCAGATAATTATTTTAAGAAGCATGATCATGTTGAATTGATTTTTAAGAGTAAAAAATTAATTTATAATGACCCGCGTCGATTTGGCTCTATTCACATTACAAAATCCTATCAAGATCATTCTTTAATATCTAATTTAGGCCCTGAACCCTTATCAGATGAGTTTTGTGGAGAATATTTACATAACGTTGTTATAAACTCAAAAACAAATATTAAGAATTTTATTATGAATCAGAAAAATGTTGTTGGAATCGGCAATATTTATGCATCTGAGATACTCTTCAAGTCATCAATTAACCCTACTAGGATTGCTAATTCAATTTCCAGAGTTGAATGCAATTTAATCACAAAATTTTCGAAAAATATTTTAAAAAAAGCTATAAAGGTTGGAGGTACTACAATCAGAGACTTCTTCTCAGCTGAAGGAAGCAAAGGATATTTTAAGATACAGCTAAATGTATATGATAGAGAAGATAAAAAATGTTCAAAGTGTCAAAATACAATAAAGAAAATTACACAAAACCAAAGAGCAACTTACTTTTGTGAAACTTGTCAGAATTAGACTAGTAACTTTGCTTTTAATGCCTGATCAACATTGGGATGAACGAATCTAGATATATCACCTTTCAATTCAGCTATCTCTTTTACAAGACTTGAAGAAACATATATTAAGGTATCTTTAGGAGTTAAAAATATACTTTCTATATCAGGTGCTAAAGATCTATTCATTGTGGCTAATTGAAACTCATACTCAAAATCTGCAACAGCTCTTAAACCTCTTATAATTGCACAAGCATTATGCTCTCTTGCTAATTCAACTGTTAATTTCCTTGAAAAACTAACTGTTTCTATTTTTGGATGATCAGAATATATGGATTTAGTTAATCCAAGTCTTTCATCCAAAGTAAATAATGGTTTTTTTGTCTCACTTTCAGCAACAGCAAGTATGACTTTATCAAAAATGCCGCATGCTCTTTCAATAATATCCATATGACCAAATGTAATTGGGTCGAATGAGCCAGGATATATAGCAACTTTCATATGATGATCATACTAAACATTATTTATATAGCAAAACTTTTAAACACCTAAAGAAATAGGATTATCTTCTAAAAAATTCATTTACTGTATTGTCAGCAATATTTTGTAAGAATTTCTGATCTTCAGGACTAATTGCATCATAATAATTGTAGTCAACATCTGAAGATGGTTTTTTGTAAATAGTCGCATATAACACACAAGCTGATAAGTACGTTCCTAGAAGATCGGGATGGCTTCCATCAAAAGATTTATGTAATTTTATTTCTGGCCTCTCTTTATAAGCATTCATATAGGCCAAGCCTATTGGAGCAACTATTACATTATTTTTGTTGCCAGCATTTAAATAGGTATATCTGATCTTTTCAATCATTTTTGGGTCATATAATTCATGAGGTGGTACATATGGATGAATCATATAAAGTAGTGCTTCTGCTCCTTTATTTTTTATTTCTTTAATCATTCTTTCAGCATTTATTGCAAAAGAATCACGAGAATCTTTAACTAAAACCTCTCCGCTGCCTCCTTGTATTATTACTAATTCAAATGGTTCATTAATCCCAATGTTTTGTGAATCAAGTAAATGCGTTAGGTTATGATGAGCTAAAATTGACCCTCCAATTGTTGCCGATTTATATCCCATATTTTCTTTCCTAGATGGATTTTTTTCTTCTACCATCCTTCTTAAATGATTGTGAAGGCTGTCGTTGTAGTACAAATAACTATTTCCAACAAAGAGTACTCTTTCAGGATTTGAATTGTTTAATGAATGGACTTTGGGTTCAAGATACTCTAATTCGTCAGAATTAATAACATTAAGTGTAAGAATTAAAAATAAAATTAAAAAGTATTTCATGTTTGCTCCTTATATTATGGCTGTCGGATATCTTCAACCATTGCAATAACTTCTTGAGGTGGCGGTTTTGAATAAGTAGAAACTATTATGGCAACTAAAAAATTAATAATCATTCCAACAAAACCGATTCCTTCAGGGGAAATAGATAAAAACCAAAAATCTGCATTATTAAGTTGGGTATTGAGAAATTTAAAATAAATTATATAACTTAGGGTAAATAATAAGCCTGAAATCATTCCAGCTATCGCTCCCTCTTTGTTAAGTCTTTTTGAAAAGATACCCATGAAAAGAACAGGAAAAAAAGTCGAAGCTGCCAATCCAAATGCAAAAGCTACTACTTGAGCTACGAAAGCAGGCGGATATATTCCAAATAAACCTGCTATAAATATAGCTACAGCTGCTGCACAGCGAGCATAAAATAATTCTTGCTTTTCAGTAATATTTGGTCGAAAGGTTTTTTTAAGCAAATCATGCGAAATAGAGGACGAAATAACTAGCAGTAGTCCAGCTGCTGTTGATAAAGCTGCAGCTAGTCCACCAGCGGCAACTAGTGCAATTACCCATGACGGAAGTTTAGCTATTTCAGGATTTGCTAAAACCATAATGTCTCTATCTATATAAACCTCATTTTTGTTAGAAGGAACGATTTGATTCGTTAAAATCCTTTCTCCATTAGTTCCACGTTGATCTGAATATTGAGGACGGCCATCTATAGCATTTCCAGATGAATATTGAATGATTCCATCAGCATTTTTATCTTGCCATGCTATCAGACCAATATCCTCCCAATTTTTAAACCATTCTGGTGAAGACTCATAACTCTTATTCTGAATAGAATCTATAAAATTTATTTTTGCAAATGCAGCAACTGCAGGAGCAGTTGTATATAAGATTGCAATAAAGATTAATGCATAACCAGCAGACTTTCTAGCATCTCTAACTTTAGGGACTGTAAAGAATCTAACAATAACATGAGGCAATCCTGCGGTTCCAAACATTAGCGCTGCAGTTATACAAAATATATCAATCTTACTTTTAACATTTTCAGTATATGGTGCAAAACCAAGGTCAATTGATACCAAATCTAATTTGTCAAGTAAGTAGGTATTTGTACCAACTAAGGTATCCCCAAAACCTAATTGAGGAACTGGATTTCCAGTAATAAGAATAGATATAAATATCGCTGGTACCAGATAGGCAAAAATCAGAACGCAATATTGTGCTACTTGGGTGTAAGTAATACCTTTCATGCCCCCTAATACTGCATAAAAGAAAACAATTATCATTCCAATAATAACTCCTATATTAATATCTACTTCTAAAAATCTTGAAAAAACAATTCCAACTCCACGCATTTGACCAGCCACGTAAGTAAAAGATACAAAAATAAGACAAATTACTGCAACTAAACGGGCTGTTTTAGAATAATATCTTTCGCCGATAAAATCTGGGACTGTAAATCTACCAAACTTTCGTAAGTATGGAGCTAATAGTAAAGCCAAGACCACATAACCACCCGTCCATCCCATTAAATAGACTGAACCATCCTTTCCTAAAAAAGCTATTAATCCTGCCATAGAAATAAAAGAAGCTGCTGACATCCAGTCAGCAGCAGTAGCCATTCCATTTGCTACAGGATTGACACCCTTTCCAGCAACATAAAAATCATTTGTAGATCTAGCTCGAGACCAAAAGGCTATTCCTATATATAAAGCAAAGGATAGTCCAACAAAAAGATATGTAAGTTGTGTTACGTCCATCAATTAGGATCCTCAGAATTATCTTTACCAAAATATTTTTTATCTAACTTATTCATTAGGTGAATATATATAAAAATTAATATAATAAAGATGTAAATACTGCCTTGTTGAGCAAACCAAAACCCGAGCTTGAAACCTCCTAATTGAAATTGATCAAGCCAATCAGAAAGTAAGATCCCAAAACCAAATGAAACTAAAAACCATATTAAAAGAAGAAATAAGAGTATTCTGAGGTTTTCTTTCCAATAAGAATCTTGATTTGATTTCATATTCATCCTTGCTAAAAAATTATTTCTTAAATATAACAAAAAGACTTAATTAGATCACTTAAGAGCATTTTATATATAAAAATTATATATAAGTGCATAATACTTTATGTTGCTAAAACTTTTTTTTCTTATAGATATTATCTATAATCTAGTCATTGAGAATCATTCTCTTAAAAATATTTAAGAAATTATTTTATTTCTTATGAAACTACTAGGGGGTAGTATATGAAATTGTTATTATTATTAACAACTGCGATAGCCCTTCCATCTTATGCTGCAGGTAGCGGCGATTTGAATATTAATGATGGAGTTGGTATTTCATTTTGGCTTGTTACAGCTGCTATGCTTGCTGCAACAGTCTTTTTCTTTGTTGAAAGAGATCAAGTAAGCTCTAAATGGAAAACATCGCTAACTGTTGCTGGTTTAATTTGCGGTATCGCATTCTGGCATTATCTATATATGAGAGGCGTTTGGGTAGAAACTGGCCAAACTCCTACTGTATTTAGATATATCGATTGGCTATTAACTGTTCCATTACAAATGGTTGAATTCTATTTAATATTAGCTGCATGTACTTCTGTAGCTGGTTCATTATTTAAGAAACTGCTTATTGGTTCTTTAGTAATGTTAGGATTTGGATTCATGGGTGAAGCTGGAATGATGAATGTAACTGTTGCATTTGTTATTGGTTGTGCTGCATGGATATACATGATTTATGAGCTATATGCTGGTGAAGGAAAATCTGCAGTTATGACTGCAAGCCCTGCTGTTAATTCAGCTTATAAAGCAATGATGCTTATCATCGTTGTTGGTTGGGCAATTTATCCTGCTGGATATGCTGCTGGCTACTTAATGGGTGGCGAAGGAGTATATGCTCAAAATCTAAACCTTGTTTATAACCTTGCTGACTTTGTTAACAAGATTTTATTTGGTTTAGTTATCTGGCATGTTGCAGTTAAAGAATCAAGTAATGCTTAATTACTAAATTCAAACTGAATTTAAAAACCCGGTTTTATACCGGGTTTTTTTATGACTAAAAAGAAATATTAAAATTTATAAAAAAGTTGCCCATTGCTCGACTGGACGTCGCTCACTATTTAACTGATTAACTATTGCATCAGGATCTTTATAGCCAATAGCCATCCCGCAGAACAACATAGTTTCATCATCAACTTTAAAGAAATTACTAACGCTCTCTTGTTTCATGGACCATGCCTCTTGAGCACATGTATCTATACCTGCCTCTTGTCCTAGCAGCATAAAAGTTTGTAAGAACATACCTAAATCAGACCACTGTGGAGGACCCATTTGCCTATCTACAAAACAAAAAATAGCAGCTGGTGCTCCAAAAAATTCAAAGTTTTTTAATACTTGCATAAATCTTGCTTCCTTGTCGTCTCTACTGATATTTAGCAACTTATACATTTGTTCCCCCAATTCATATCTTGAGGTTCTATATGGCTCCTTTAAACCTGAAGGATATATATCATAGGCTGGTGTTTCGGGCTCTGTCCATTCTAATTGATGTTTCAAAAAAGCTGTCATGCTTTCATTATTTATTACAAATATCTGCCATGGTTGTAAATTACCACCATTAGCAGCTCTAGCTGACTTTGATAAAAGATCTTTTATTAGGCTATTTTTAACTGGTGTTTTCAGAAACTCTCTAATAGATTTTCTTGATGCAACTGCTTCGGATACTTTCATAATTTTAAAATTTAATTAGTGGATTATATGAAACTCGATCAGGTATTTCTTCAGCTCCAGGAACACCTTTTTCAATAAGAAAAGGTTTTAATGCTTCAATTGCTTTAGGTTCATCATAATGACCTATGCCAGGATGAAGATGATGGACAAAGTGTAATTGCATGGAATGGTTTATATATCGTGGTAAAAGATGATGCCAAAATCTTGTATCTTTATATCGACCAATATCCATTTGATAATGAGGATACCAAGAAAAAAATGTTGATAAATATAAAACACCTATTTTACTTGGAAGCCACCATAAAAATAATGCTTCAAGTGGAAAAAAGAAAACAAGCACCATTAAAGATCCCCTATAACCAAGACCAACTAAAGCTCCTTTTTCAAAAGACTTTACAAAATTTTTATCATCTTTAAAAACTTCTAAATGTTTGTCATATTTAGCTGTGCCTGAATTAGTTCGAACAAAAACTTCTAAAAGAGATTTAGATGATGCAACATCATAATCAACATCTTTTTGAGGATCATTCGTATATGCATGATGTTTCATGTGAGTAGCTCTCATAACATGATGGGGAAACATTAAAGTTATTAAAGAAACATGGCTAACTAGAGAATCTATCCATCTTCTGCTAGGTTTGCCTCTTGAATAATTCCCATGTTGGGCTTCGTGTGATGGCAAATAAGCCATAAGAGCACATAATGAAGCTATAGGAGCTCCTATGGATAAAGGAATAAATTCAAGAATAACCAAAGGCCATAACGAAAGGAAAATTACTGCTTGCCCCAATCCAATCAATACCATTTCCCATTGAAACCTTTTAGAAAAAGATCTTGCAATTTCTTTTTCATTAGCAAATGAATAAATATCTATCTTGCTGGTGTCCACAACCAAGTTCCTCTATATTTAGCTATCAGGCCAAGAATAAAGCCAATAAAAAAAGATAAAAAAGTTAAATTAGGGCTGGTGGCTAGGAGTCCTAGCTTGCCAGCAAGGGCATTAAAAATGCTACCCCAAAATATAAGGCCAAACCAGACCATATTCCAGTTTTTTATATGATTAATTAGTAATTCTAAAACTATTTTCATAACATCAGCATTATTACATGATTTATATGAAAGAACATATAGATAATTATACTAAAGATAGCATAAATATGGGTACATTTTATAAATATGGGTACATTTTTAAATAATATGAGTACATTTAATTGCTAATTATAAAATACTATGGCATATTATGGGTACAGCATGAGTACAAATGATGATAAATACCTAGTCTTAAGGGGTAAAAACAAGGATATATACTTTATACAAAAAAGAGTTTCTAGAAAAGTTTCAAAGTTAATTGGTAAAGATTTTATAAAAAAGTCATTAGAAACTTCAGATATTTTTATTGCTAGAGCTAAAAGGGATAAAATTCTAGCTGAATTGGCTTCAATTGAAGCTATGAGTACAAATAATGAGGATCAAATTAATAGTAATAAGGGTGTCGAAATGTCAAATAATGAAATAGAGGCTTCAAATAACCTAAATAAAGATAATATCAATATTAAATCTAATGAAAAGATAAGTTTATTAGAGGAATATCTTGATATGGAATTCATAAGATCATTAAAAATGCCTACGAAGGACCACCTTATTGATATTTTTGATAATAACTTGCTTTTGGTACTTGTATTAACTTCTATGGCTGTATTTTTCCTTTTAAATTAGCTAAAAAATTTATAAATTTAGTAAAAATTGCTCGATTTTATCTAGTTTAATACTTTTATGATAAGAATTATCCAGCTGAACAATTGATTTTCGCCATAAATAATCTAAATAGTATGTAAAAATTACCCATTTTTTAAGCTTTTCTAGATTTATTTTGAAAGAATTTCCCGAATAACCTTCTAATAAAATATTAGTTTCTTCTTTATTAAGATTAAAAGATGCTATAAGTGAAGCAATATCAAAATATGGACTATTGAAACTTGCATATTCCCAATCAAGAAAATATATCTTATTACTAAATAATAAATTAGTTCTATTCAAATCATTATGACTAAAAACACATGGATCATCTTCATTATAAATTTCACTATAAAGTGTAAAACCTTTTCTGATTAATTTTTCTTCTAGTAAATCATGCAGTAATTCTTTGTAAGAGAATAATGATTCATTAAAATTTTTTATGAGTTTTTTTGGTAATTTTATTTGATGTATTTTTTTTAAAACTCGTCCCAAATCTTGCAAAATAAAATCCTGATTATTAGAGATACTTAATTCAACACCAGGAATATATTCCCAAATATAAATTCCCTCATGATAATTCTTGTAGAGTATATGTGGCGATAAATTTAAAGAACTAATTTTTTTTAGAATCGTAATTTCTTTTTTTCGATCTAATTTCAATTTAGATGCTAGCGGCAAATCAAATCTAATTATTGAATTAATATTATTAAAATTACATGAATATATTTTTGATATAGGTCCAGATTTTATCTCATCATATAATTCAATATCACCAGAAATTTTATTAACTTTTTTTTGTATATTATCCATTCATTTCATTTTTTATTTTTGTCCATGACCTATAACCAAAATAAATAATTATTAGATAAACAAAAAATAATATAGATGTTAAATATAGCTCTCGTGATAAAAATAGTAATATCGATATGGAGTCTATAACAAACCAATATATCCAATTTTCTAATAATTTTTTAGCAACCATATAGGTAGCGACTATTGCGCCCCATGTTGTAAATGCGTCTATAAATGGTAATGCTGCTTTGGTATAAATATTTAATAAGCTCCCTGAAATATATGCAAACATAAGAATCATAGAAATAACAATTACATGCTGCTTAATGCTCCATGTCCTTACAATAAATTTTGTTTTATTTACATTTACCTTATTCCATTGGAGCCAACCATATACTGCCATTAATATATAGAAAATTTGTAAATATGCCTCCATATATAGTTTTGCAGATAGCATTATAAAGAAGTATAGCGATGAACTTAAAATTGCCGCATACCAGCATCTTACGTCTTGTTTTACTGCTAGTAATAAATAGATTATTGCAAATAATACTGCAAATATCTCCATCAAAACAGCGCTAGATAAACTAAAAGTCATATCTAATTGATATGCCTATATGCCTTGGATCGCCATGTCTTTCATAGAGTGTATCTTCAAAATTTGGAGCTTCATTTCCAAAATAAAAACCTCGCACTGAGTAGTAAGTATCAAAAACATTTCTTGCCCACAAAGTATATGTCCATTGACCACTAAAATATTGATAATTGATATTTGTTAAAGAATATGACTTTGATTTATTGTCATGCGAATCTGAATAATAAAAGCTACTTTTTCCAACAACATCTAATGATAAATATGCTTTATCTGATAATGACCAATTCATTCCTATTGCATAACTTTTTTCTGGAGCATGAGCTTGTGCTCTTCCTTGAAGATCTGGTCTTGATTGCCAGTTTTTTATTATTGTATTTAGGAAACCAAGATTAGCATAAATTTTAACAGACTCTTTTAACTTTAAATCCATATTAATTTCGTAGCCTTTATTAACTCCCTCTGCTGCATTTTGAGTTAAGAATGAAAAAGTATTTGGATCAGTTGGGTCGACTTGTTTAGATATTAAGACTTGCTGATCTTCTCTGTCGGAATAAAAAACTACAGCTGCAAAGTTCATTTTTGAATTAAATAATTTTGAATTAAAACCAATTTCATAATTAGTTAAAAATTCTGGATCGTAATATAAATTACTATTCATAGAATCAGGAGTCAGTCCAAGATTTAGATTAAACCCACCTTGATTAAAACCTCTTGCAGCGCTTATAAAAATATTAGAACCTTTACTTAAAATTTTATTGATAGATATTTTCCCACCAGACATTTTGCTAGAAGGATTAAATGACTCTTCAAAAGAATCATTATAATTTGACTCGTAGTCTTCCCACCTTAGTCCTAAAGAAAATTTAGTAGTTTGATTTAATAAATAATCAAAATTACCAAAGAATGAATAATTATCTGATGAAAAATTACTTAAAGATGAAGATTTACTTTCATAAGGTCCATAAGGATCAGCTGGATCACCATAAATTCCATCATCTTTCTTTATATTTGACTCTTTAATATCAAAATAACTTATCCCTAGAACCCATTCAGTGAAATTATTAGCTCTAAAATCAGCAGAATCTGAAACTAATCTAAATTCGTGACTTAAAGTCTCTCTATTTCTTAATGTCTCAGAAAAATAGTCATATGTATATGGTGCATGAGAGTTTGTATTGCCCCAATCAGCATCATAACTAAGAACTACACCAGTATCTGTCATGCTTGTTAAACTCTGGAATTCAAATCCTTTAAATTGATAGAAAACTTTTATTCCATAAGCATCTGTTTTTTGTGAATCCATGCCTGGTCTATCTGAAAGAGTGTTTAAACTTCCATCAATCGTCCATATGTCGGCAGGATCATCCATATCAATTTGAGTGATAAGAATCTTAATTAAAGTTTTATTACTTAGTTTCCAGTTAGACTTAAATCTAAATGTGCTTTCATCTTTCTTTGAGGTATCGGATTTATCTAGGTACAGATTTTTTCTAAAGCCATCTGAATAATCATTTCTTAATGCCAGCCTATAAGTAATATCTTTGTTAAATTTAGTTGGACCTCCAAAAGCAATCCCTCTATTTGCAGTTCCATAAGTCCCAAGAGTTATTTCACTTGTCCCCTCAAATTCATCAGTTGGTTCTTTAGTTTTTATATAAATTAGGCCAGCTAATGCATTAGAACCTATCCTTGAGCCTTGAGGCCCTCTATAAACTTCTATCTGATCAATATCAAAAGTAGTAGCTATTCCACCTTGACCAGAATAATCAATATCATCAATTAAAAAACCTACAGCTGAATTAGGAGTTCTCTCATAACCAGATCTCTCTCCAACACCTCTTATTTGAAAGTGTCTTGCTCTAGAATCACTTGCTGCAAAATTTAGGTTAGGTACTAGATATGAGAGATTTTCAAAATGTTTTATTGGTTGAGATTTAATAGTAGTTATATCAATAACAGCAACACTTGAGTCTTCTTCAAGAATCGAAGTATCTCGCCAGTTGCCTTTAACTATAATCTCTTCAACGGTTTGGGGTTGTTTCTCTATAGCAATTAAAGAAATAGAAAAAAATAAAGAAGAAACAAATAGACTATTTTTAATGGTGTTCATGCAATTCCTCCGCCATTATTGTATGGATCAGGTTCAAAGGGTCCCTGTTAAGATCTCAGGCTAAAATAGCCACCCCTTTGCAGTTAATTTTCATATTATTCTTTTTTTTAAAGACTTGCTAGGTAAATATATTATTTTTGCTTAGATAAAAATTGCCAAATCTATTTTTATAGATTTATATTGATGTAAAAAAATAAAGCCTTATTAAAAGGCTTTATTTTTTAGTTTATTAAAGAATATTATTTCTTATATTCAGCCGCTTCTTCAGACCCATCGGTAGCTGTACCTTTGGTATATGAATGAGCGCCCATGCCAGCTAAATCACCATTTTGAACAATCAAGTATGGGTCTCTTATTGGTTTATCATCAAAGAAACATTCAAGAATTTCTCTAACGCCAGCTGCATATCTTGCTTGAGCGGATAAAGATGTTCCTGATGTATGAGGAGTCATACCATGGTTAGGCATCGTTCTCCATACATGATCATTTGGAGCAGGTTGTGGAAACCATACATCCCCAGCATAACCACTTAATTGACCAGATTCTAAGCCTCTAGCAATTGCATCTTTATCACAAATCTTTCCACGAGCAGTATTGATAATGTATGCGCCCCGTTTCATTTTACTGATCATCTCGTCATTAAATAGATGTTCAGTTTTAGGGTGTAATGGACAACTAATATTAACCACATCGCAAACTGCTACTAATGACTCTACAGAATCATGATAAGTAAGATTTAATTCTGCCTCAACTTCATCAGGAAGCTTATGAATATCAAAGTAATGTAAATGCACATCAAAAGGCTTCATTTTTCTTAGCATATCAATACCAATTCTTCCCGCAGCTACAGTTCCAACATGCATGCCTTCAACATCATATGATCTCTGCACTGCGTCAGCTATGTTCCATCCACCTTCTTTTACAATCCTATGTTGATTATGATAATCCCTAACCATTGAAAGAATCATCATCACGATATGTTCAGCAACAGATCTAGAATTACAGTAAGTAACTTCAACAACATCAACCTTATTGTCCATTGCAGCCTGCAAATCAACATGATCAGATCCAATTCCAGCAGTAATTGCCATTTTCAAATTTGGCGCTGATTCCATCTTTTCTCGAGTTAAGTAATATGGAAAGAATGGTTGTGATATAACAATATCAGCATCCACCAATTCTTTATCAGCTTCACAGCCATCACCATCTTTATCTGAAGTAACTACTAAAGTATGCCCAGCGTCTTCAAGAAACTTTCTTAATCCTAATTCACCTGACACACATCCTAATAATTCACCAGGAGTAAAATCAATTGCGCTGGGTGAAGGTAAAGTCATGCCATCTGGATACTTATCAAGTTTAGGTAAATCATCACGAGCATATTGATCGGGCATGCCTGTTTTTGGATCATCGTACAAAACACAAAGTATTTTCATAATTCTCTCCCTATATAAAAAATAACTTACCTGATCATAATTCAAAAATAATCGGGAACACAAGCACTAAAATTAAATCTTATTTATTTAATCTGTTTCACTGAGATCTAATTGATAAGTTTCGGTTAATGACATTACTGAAAGCAGTGTTAATAAAGATGCAACAGAAATATAAACAGAAACCCAGAAAATATCATATTCAGTCCAAAGGAATGCCGCTATAGATGGAGCAAATGCTCCTCCAGCAATTGCACCAAATTGATAACCTAAAGTTGCTCCTGAATATCTCACTTCAGTACTAAATAATTCTGTAAAGAAAGCTGCTTGAGGACCATACATCATTGCAAGAAAAATAAGGCCGCCTGATATTGCCAATACAGCTAACCAGAAATTGCCTGTATCTATTAAAGGAAATATTGCAAAAGCCCACATTGCCGTTAGAACTGCTCCAAGCATGAAGATACCCTTCCTACCATTTCTATCAGAATAAGATGCAAAAACAAACTGAACAGGAACTTGTATAGCAGAAGCAATTAAGATTGCTGATAAAATATCGCCTCTTGTCATATCAGTACTTGAAACTCCATAAGCAAGCATAAATGCAATTAATATATAAAAAGTTACTTGCACTGAAAGAAAAGCACCTGCTGCAAGCATTATTCTTTTTGGATATTTTTTTATTGCTTCAATGATTGGAGATTTTTGAATAATATTCTGTGTTTTTTCAGCCTCATTAACTTCTCTAGCAGCTTCTAATTCTTTAAAAGCTTTTGTATCTTCTAAGTTAAGCTGAATATACATACTTATTGCAATTAAGATTGCACTTGCTAAGAATGGAATGCGCCAACCCCATGCAAGAAAAGCTTCATCAGAAACTAATGCGCTAGTGATAATAAATGCTAAATTAGCTAATATTACCCCAACTGGGGCTCCCGCCTGAGCATAGGCTCCATAGAAACCTCTTTGATTTGATGGAGCACTTTCTGTGACTAATAGCATTGCGCCGCCCCATTGACCACCAATTGCTAGACCTTGTGCAAATCTTAAAATAGTTAAAAGTATTGGTGCGCCAACCCCTATCATTGCATAAGTTGGCAATAAGCCAATTAAAGTTGAAGATACTCCCATTAGGATTAGTGCTATTACAAGAGTTTTCTTTCTGCCAACCCTATCTCCAAAATGTCCAAAAATAATTCCTCCAATTGGTCTAGCAATAAAACCAGCAGCAAATGTTAATAAAGAAAGAATTAATGCACCCGATGATGACATTTCACCAAAGAAAACTGTTGGGAATACAAGAGCTGCTGCTGCGCCATATAGAAAAAAGTCATACCATTCAATGCTTGTTCCTGCCAAAGCAGTAAATGCAACTTTTCGCATGTTTGTATGAGAACTATTACTTTTTAAGCTCTCTTGAGAAATTGTATCCATAAGGTTATTTCATTGATGCTAGAGCAAAGCCGTATACATCAGATATCTGTTCAATTCTTTTACTTTTAGGAGTTCCAGCGCCATGACCAGCCCTGCCTTCTATCCTAATTAATATAGGTTTTTCACAGCCTTGAAAAGCTTGGAGCCTTGCTGCAAATTTATACGAATGTGATGGAACAACACGATCATCTCTCTCTGAGGTTGTAATTAAGGTGGGTGGGTAGCATTCTCCATTTTCAATATTATGGTATGGGGAATAGGCTAAGAGATTATAAAACTCATCTATTTTTTCTGGCGATCCGTAGTCACTTTCCCAAGCCCATCCAATTGTAAATTTATTAAATCTAAGCATATCTAAAACACCAACCTGAGGAATTGCTGCCGCAAATAGTGATGGATTTTGAAGCATAGTTGCTGCCACTAACAAGCCTCCATTTGATCCTCCTTGAATAGCGGTAGTTGCTGGAGACCCTAATTTAGACTTATGTAGATATTTTGCAGCAAAAGCAAAATCATCAAATACATTCTGTTTATTAAAAAGCATCCCATCAGCATGCCATGCCTCTCCATATTCTCCACCACCTCTAAGATTTGCTACGGCAACAACTCCGCCTTGATTCATCCATGCCAAATAACTTTTTGAGAATCGAGGTAATATTGAAATATTGAAGCCTCCATAGCCATACAACAATATTGGAGTATTTATATTTAATTCAGTATCTTTTTTATAACTTACATGAAGCGGTATTCTAGTTCCATCTTTAGATCTATAAAATCTTAATTCTGAAATGTAATCGGTACTTTTAAAATCTGACAGATTTTCTTCCCAAAATAATTCAGTTGAATTTTTAATTAAATTTATCTTGTATATTTGAGACGGTGTTGTGAAATTTGTAAAACTAAAATATGTTTCTGTATCTTCTATATTTCCACCAAAACCACTGATACTGCCTTTAAAACTGCCTTTTAGTTTGTGGCTAAATGTTCCATTGAGTTCAAAAAAAGATACTGATGAGAGTGTATCTTCAAGATAAATTACTGCAAAAGAGTTATTTATTACATTTACACTTCTAATAGAGTCTTGTGTTTCAGAGATAACATCTGACCAAATCATGCTTTTGTCTTTATTAATTTCTAATTTAACAATTTTGCCATTAGGAGCATTTTCAGTTGTGTAAAACCACAATGTATTTTTTTGAGCTGATATAAAGCTATATGCACCTTTAAGTTCATCTATTACAGGCACAAAATCACTTTCTGAATCTAATTTAATATATATCCTATTTCTTTCATCAGTCCCCTCGCTGATTGATAGTATTTTATAAGCAGTATCTTTAACTACAGTAATCCCAAATCCCCATCTAGGTTTGTCTAGATTTTGATATATGAGTTTATCTTCAGTTTGCTTGGTTCCAATAGAATGAAAATAAAGCTGTGGAGCTTCATTAACTTCCAGAAGAGCCTCGCCCTTGGGCTCATCATATTTTTGATAGTAAAATCCTGAATTATCATTCTCCCAAACAGCACCAGAAAATTTTGACCACAATATAGTGTCTTCAAGCTGCTTCTTAGAATCTATTTCCATAACTTTCCAGCTTCTCCAGTCTGATCCTCCGTCTGAAATAGAATATGCAATAAATTTAGCATTTGGACTGATACTTATATTGCCTAATGAGACAGTGCCATCTTCAGAAAAGAGATTAGGGTCGATAAGCACTTCTTCATCACAATCATCACAAGCTTTCATCATTAATTTACTTTGTTGCCAATTACCATTATTGAAATAATAAAAGGTTTTATCTTTTCTTTTAAAGGGCGTACTGATTGAGTCACTAACCCATATCTTAGATAGGTCTTCTCTAATAGCAGTTTTTATTTCAGATTCTGTTATAAAATTTTTTGTAAAAGCATTTTGTCTTGTCACCCATGCTTTTGCATCTTCGCTCGTAAAATCTTCTAACCATCTATATGGATCAGATATTTCTGTTCCATGAATTGTTTCAACATAAGGCACTGTTTTTGTTAAAGGGTAATCCAATAAAGAAGTACTCTTTACTTTCTCATTTGAGCAGCTTAAGAGGACAAAAAAAATACCGTAGACTATAATGTTTCTCATAATTTTTTATATAAATTTTTAACTATTATGAACCAATTTAAATCAGCTTGGCAATTTGCATTTCAGCACTGGCAATTTCTTGCCGTTATGGCATTTCCTGTTTTTCTATTTGAGGTAATGACTGCTTACTATTTAAGTTCGGCATCAATCCTCTTAGAAAGTGGCAATATTGATGATTTAACTGAATATTTTACTGCCAATGCGCTACCTATTACTTTGTTAGCATTTATCTCAATAATTTTGAGTATGTCATTTATTGGAGGAATATATGTAGCGTTTAATGCCATAACCATTAATAAGGCTATGAAACCATTTGATGCACTTTTTATTGGCTTTAGAAAATTTTTTCCTATCCTTGGTGCCAGCATATTATGTAATATTGCTATATTCTTTGGGTTTTTTATGCTGATCCTGCCAGCATTCTATATAGCTGGAAGACTTGGGCTAACAATTTCATATCTTATGCTTGAAAATAAAAGTGTTAGTGAGTCAATTTCTGCTTCATGGGAAGCAACAGATGAGCATGGAACAATTTTATTCGTATTAACACTTACATTCTTTATTCTTGCATCTGTCTCGGGGCTGGTTGTTGTTGGAGCGTTTCCTGATTTATCTCTTCTACAAAGCATTTTGGCAGGCATGGTTGAATACATATTTATATTCCCCCTCTCCTATGTATATTTTAGTTTGTATAAATCTCTAAAAAGTTCTGAGGAGACTAATGTCTAACAATGTTAAGTTAGAATTTTATATATGAAAGTCTTAGTAATGGGCCTACCTGGAAGTGGCAAAACATATCTAACTGAAAGATTGGTGCCTCTTTTAAGCGCCGCTTGGTATAACGCCGACAAATTAAGAGAAATGGCAAATGATTGGGACTTTTCTGAAGAGGGTAGGAAAAGACAATCTCTTCGAATGCGCAGTTTTGCTGACTTTGAAAAGTCTCATGGTAGAAATGTTGTTTGTGATTTTGTATGTCCAACTAGAGAAACAAGACAAAATTTTAATGCTGATATTGTTATCTGGATGGATACAATAAAGGAAGGTAGATACGAAGATACCAATAAATTATTTCAAGATCCTCAAAAAGTAGACTTCCATATTACAGAATGGAATGATCATAATCATGAAGATATTGCTACTGCAATTTTAGATAATGTTTGATTGGAAAAAACCAACAGTTCAAATGCTTGGTAGGTGGCAGCCCTGGCACCAAGGTCATCAAGAATTATTTAAAAGATGTATTGCTAAAACCGGTCAAGTCGTTATACAAGTAAGAGATGTCCAGGGCGCTTCTGGAGGGGATGGTCAGGAAGATAACCCATTTGATTGGGATCAGGTTTGTAAAAATATCGAGACTGGTCTTTCAAAGGATGGTTATCAAAAAGGTATAGAATATGAAATCATGCTAGTGCCTAATATTGTAAATATTACTTATGGTAGAGGTGTTGGCTATATATTTGAGGAAGAAACTTTCGATGATTCTATTACTAATATTAGCGCCACAAAAATTCGTAAAGATATGAGAGATAAGGGTGAGATCTAAAAAGAGATATGTTTTCAGTAAAAAATATTTCCTCATTTATTCATCCTGAAGGCTGGAAATTTGCTTTAATTTCTATACTTATTTCTACTTTATTACTTTTTATTTGGCTTCCTGTGGCAATTCTTGGTTACCTTATAACTTTATTTATCATTTGGTTTTTTAGAGACCCTGAGAGGACTACGCCTTCTAAATCAGATGCTATATATAGTCCTGCAGATGGAGTTATTTGTTTGATTGATGAATCCTTGCCACCATTAGAATCTGAATTAGAACCTATTTTGATGAAAAGAATATGTGTTTTCATGAACGTTTTTAATGTTCATGTTAACAGGAGTCCGATTGAAGGTAGAGTTAAAAAAATTGCCTATACAAAAGGAAGTTTTTTCAATGCAAGTTTGGATAAGGCAAGTGAAAAAAATGAAAGAAATGCTGTAGTTATTCAAACCAAAGAAAATATTCATATAGTTGTTGTTCAAATTGCAGGCTTAATCGCTAGAAGAATTTTAAGTTTTATAGGAAACGGCCATGCACTTAGTGCTGGTGAGAGGTTTGGATTGATTAGGTTTGGCTCGAGGGTTGATGTTTATCTTCCCATCAATTCTAAAGTTGATTGTGAATTAAATCAAAGAGTTGTGGCGGGAGAGTCAGTACTTGCATCTTTAAGTTAGAGTATGAAAAAGCCAGCAATACGAAATTTAATTCCAAATTTAGTAACAATTTCAGGGCTATGTTTTGGAATAACTTCCATGCGCTTCGCGCTTGAAGGTCAATATCAAGCTAGCTTGATATGTATTCTTATTGCTGCAGTTTGTGATCTGCTTGATGGAATGATGGCATCGCTATTAAAAGCACATTCAGAATTGGGAGCACAACTAGACTCTTTGGCAGATTTTGTAAACTTTGGTATAGCGCCAAGTTTATTATTATATATGTGCTTAATGAGTGATATGGGTTTAATTAGCTGGTTATCTCTTTTGCTTTATATTGTTTTTTCTTGTTTAAGATTAGCTCTTTTCAATATTAATAATTCAGATTTAGCACCTAAGCTGAATATTTTTTTTAAAGGAGTCCCCACTCCAGCTGGAGCAATCTTAATTTTGATACCCGTTACCCACTCCTTTATTGGTTTTGATTGGTGGACTAACTATCAAAACTTACTTGCTTTTTATACTCTTACAATTGCTTTTTTATTAATAAGTAACATTCCTACATATTCCCTCAAAAATTCTTCATTTCAATTGGAGAGAGCTCAATCTTTTAGAATTCTTATTTTTTTCTTTACTCTAGTGCTATTGTTAATAAATTTTTTATGGATTGTTATTTCTGTATTAGCTATTGCTTATTTACTGAGCATGCCATTTTCAATAAATAGTTTTCGTAAATCAAAGAAATCTAGCTTAATATAAAAAAATCAAGGATGAGAAGACATGAATCCTAAAAGTATTTATAATCCTCCTTCCATTACATGCTGATGCATTCAATAATGGGTCTGTAGCTCAGCTTGGTTAGAGC
>CERW01013131.1_pt1 | contig 29977 bp, 31 predicted proteins | sample 530751 | NCBI WGS metagenome assembly CERW01 (sample SAMEA2620929, study PRJEB7988) | marine metagenome | biome: marine biome (ENVO:00000447); feature: surface water layer (ENVO:00002042); material: "saline water (ENVO:00002010), including plankton (ENVO:xxxxxxxx)" | depth 5 m | reverse complement strand
TTTTAAAATGAAAGTACCTACAAATTAATAAATTAGTTATAGTTATACTTGTAATTTAGAGGAAATAATATGGCAAATAGATGTCAAGTAACAGGAAGAGAGCCAAGGTCAGGTAAACATGTCTCTTTTTCACATAAAAGAAATAACCGTTGGTTCAAACCAAATATTATCACCAAGAGATACTGGTTAGAAAGTGAAAATAGATGGGTAAGACTAAAAGTCAGCACTCGTGGAAATAAAATAATTGACAAACGAGGTATTGAGTCTGTTGTTAAAGAAATACGTCAAAGAGGCGAAAAAGTTTAATGGCTCAAGGTGTTGTTAAATCCTACGATCCAAACACTGGCAATGGAATAATCTTATTAGATACAGATAAAACTGAAGTTTTTATTACTGCTGGTTCACTTAAGGGTTCAATATTTAGAACTTTACGTCAGGGTCAGAGAATTAACTTTGAATTAGAAACTGTTGAAGATATCCAGGTTATTAAAAATGTTAAAATTGGACAAGATAAATATTAACCTTAGTTGATGTCTTTAATCAATCTTAAATTATCTAATGAAGAAATCATCAATTCTAATTTTTTAGATTTATGTTGTGATAAATACACTGAACCTTTAATAAGAGGTGGTCAATCAAATGCAGACCTGGCTTTACATAATCTAGATATTTCAAATTATGCAAAATTAAGAAATAATGTGTATCCGAAATCAAAAAGAGGATCATCATATTTATCCGCATATATAAGACACGGCTTAATTGATTTAAAGGAAGTATGGAAATATGTAGAAAAATTTAAATATGAGGATAAAACAAAATATAGAGACGAACTACTTTGGCAAGAATTTTCAAGACATTTGTATGCGATTGTTGGTAAAAAATCCCAAAATTACCTAAATTATTCAATAAATAGTATCAATAGTAAAAATACAAATACTGAAAAAATGAATTGTATAAATACAGTTAAAAAGGAATTAGAAGAAACAGGATATATGGTGAATCAAACAAGAATGTGGTTTGCCTCTCATTTTTCAATACGAGATGGTGGAGATTGGAATAATTATGAGAATTATATGTTTAAACATCTGGTTGATGGTTCGAGATTTGCAAATAGATTAGGTTGGCACTGGGTAATGGGATCTCAAACAGGAAAAGTTTACGGATTTTCAAAATTCCAAGTTCAAAAAAGAGCTAAAAAACTCTGCGATGAATGCGATCTAAATTTCAACTGCCCGATAAATGACTGGCCGGAAAGTATTGAAATTACAAAAAAAAATATTGATGTAGTAACTGATGTTTATAAAAATTTTGGACCACAAGAAATTAAAACTAATAATAAAAATCCAGATTTTGTTTGGATAACAGCTGAGTCTCTAGGAGATGATGATCCCTCAATGAAATATTTTTCCAACTTGCCTGTTGTTTTTATATTTGATAAAAAATTATTAAATAGTTTAAAAATCTCAACAAAAAGAATTAATTTTTTACTAGATTGTTTAAAAGAAATTTCGCTAAAAAGAGATCTAACAGTAGTAATTGATGATCCATTAATTTATTTAAAAAATAAATTATTTGCATCTACTTTTGCACCAGTTCCTAAATATAAGAAAATAACAAAAATTAATAAACCTTTATATGAATTTCCTGCACAAAGACTGGTTCAGCCAATTGAATTTTATCCAAATAGTTTTAGTAGTTGGAAAAAAAGAATTAAATTAACCATATGAAAAGTTTTTTTAAAAAAATTAGAAGATATTCAATTTTTGTTTTTTTATATTTTCATAATTATATATATATTTATTCAGACGGAAGATTTGGTAAGTTTTTAAACAATCGACCATGTTTAATATTGCATACTAAAGGTGCTAAAACACAATTAGAAAGAAAAAATGTCTTAGTATTTCTTAGAGAAGGTAATGAGATTTGTTTAATTGCATCTAAAGGCGGAAATAAGAATAATCCAGGTTGGTATCATAATCTTAAAAAATTAGAAAAATGTAAAATTCAAATTGGTCGTGATACTTATGAAGCAAACTCTAGAGAAGTTTACGATGAAGAAAGAAAAGAGTGGTGGGAAAAAATGGACTTTATGAATCGTGGTGGTTACTCATCCTATCAAGAACTAACAAATAGAAAAATCCCTGTTTTAGTTCTGACTCTTTCTTAGTCACATTTTGCGCCTAAGAAAGTTTTGTAGTTTATTTTCGATATATCACGTATTTATAGGGTTTCTAAAATTTTATTTATTATACCAAGACTAAGTTTTTCAACTACTAAGTCAGCTTCACTAAGTTGATCTTTTGAAAATATCCCCCTATTCACAGCTAGCACATAAGTATTTGATTTTTTTCCAGATTGAATGCCGGTAGGACTATCTTCAATAATAATATTTTTTGTTGTTTGCATGTTTTCTATCGCTTTGTTGTAAATATCTGGATATGGTTTATTTCTATTTACCATATCTCCACCAATGATGAAGTTGAATAAATTTTCTATTTTAACTTCTTGGAGTTTTTTATGTAAAAGCCCCTGTGGACTCGCTGATACACAAGCTTGTTTAATATCTAAGTCGTGAATCTGATTTAATAATATTTTCGCGTCATCGTAAATAATCTTATTGCTTAATGATTCCTGAATAATTTTTCCAAGAGAAAGCATCGTGTTATTAAAATCATCAAGATCAACAGAATCTGAATAAAAAGAATGAACAATACGATCATCTAAGCCTACAAATTGCCTTATTTCTTCTTCTGAAATATTTAATCCAAATTGTTTTAAATGAGTTTGCCATGCATAAGCATAAAGTCTTTCAGTGTCCATGATTGTTCCATCACAGTCCCAAAAAATACCTATCATTAACCTAACTTACTTTGAATATCTTTTGCTGTTTTTAGAGCTGTTCCGTCCGAACCTTCCTTAATCCAGTTAATAGTTTTAAGTTGAGTTTCATCAACCATATCTTTGAGCAAATCAAATTTGTTCAAACCTATATGTTCCCATAAATATAGAGCGTAGCTACCTGGAATTGTATTTACTTCATTAAGATATACTTTCTCTCCCTTAGATAAGAAATCAACTCTACAAATACCTTTTATTTCTATAATTGTTAATAACCTATCTAATATTTCAGTTATTTGACTTTTAATCGATGCATCAACTTTAGCTGGCAGTTCCCTTCTGGAGCCTTCAAGTCCACCATTCTCTAGATACTTATCTTTGTAGGAGAACATCTCATTATTAGAAGACCTAATAGGCTTTTCAATGTCAGAGTAATCTGTTTCAGGATATGTCCTTACTCCAACTAATAAGTCGTTTGAGTCTTCTAGAAATGGCTGCAATATAGAGCCATGATTATAAAGAGTTGAATTATTTGTAATCGATAATGCAGTTTTATAATCTTGAACTATTTCTACACCAATAGAAGACCCACCAAATCTAGGTTTTAATATGTAAGGACCTTTAAAACCAGGCTCATGTTTATGAGAGATCAAGTGTGTGTTTAATACAGGTATATTATTTTTACTCATTAAGGTGAAGAATGCATATTTATCCATACACAATTGAGAAGTAGATAAAGAAGGTCCACTATATTTAATCTCCATTAAATCAAGTAAGCTTTGAAGAGTCCCATCTTCTCCAGGTCCTCCGTGACATGAATTAATAATTAATGAAATATCTAGTTTTTTCTTTTTGTAATAAAATCCCGGATTTGAATCAAGTCTTACATTTAATTCTTTTTTAAATATTGAATTATTATCAAGAAAATCCTTTGATTCAAGATTTGCATCGACTAAATACCATTTATTATCTTGAGACCAATATATATTTAAAACTTGATACTTCGAAGAGAGCACTCTTGATGTTTGTAAACCAGTAAGTATAGAAATATCATGTTCAGGCGAAGGACCGCCAAATATAATTGCTAAATTGTCACTCATATTTTATGGGTGGTGATCTGGTAAATCATTTTCAAATAATACAATATCATCGTCTTTCACAACAGAGTTTAGATGGGAAACTGCTAAATCTCTATTTTTAAAAAATTTAACTGGAATATTATTATCTTCAAAAGATAACATCAGGGAGACTTTGTTTGTATATCCAACTACCAATGCTTCATCAATGACAGAACTAGCATTATGAGCAAATTCATAATTATATGTAAACTGGTCTGCTCCAAGCTCAACCATTCCTGGAGTGATTAAATATTTTTTTCCTTCTGTTTGAAATGAACTTAGAAAATCTAAGGACGATTTATTTGAAATTGGGTTAGAGTTAAATGAATTATCAATAATTGTTTGACCTAAATTTCCTTTCAAAACAGTTTGTCTATGAGATGTTTTTTCAAGTTCTGTAACTTTATTGATGTATTCTAAAACATCCATTTCTAAAGCAATCATAATTCCAACAGACAGTGATATAGAAAGTTGTAAAATTTTTGGACCCTTGACGGAGGTGATATATTTACCCGAAATATAAATAGAATGCTCATTGTTTTCATATTCTACATAGACTGCAGCTTTTGAAAATGTTGTGGAACAATCAATTACCATCTTCTGTGCTGTCCAAAGCCTGGCTTGACCTAAAAGTAATGGATCATCGCCATTGATAACTACTGTTCCCGTTAAATCTACAATTTCTGATTTAGCATCGAGAATATTCTCAAGTGTCTTCATTCGTTCTAAATGTACTGGTGCTATTCCTGTAATTACTGATACGTGTGGCTTAACCCATGAACACATTTCCCTAATTTCTCCAAAACCATAAGTTCCCATTTCAAATATTGCAATTTCATTGTTTTCTCTTAGATTCTCATTAATTGATTTTGCAATACCTAAACGGTTGTTGTAACTTTCCGGAGTTACAAATACATCATTAGTGGATGATAATATTTGATACAAAGTATTTTTTGTAGTTGTTTTTGAATAAGAACCAGTAATTGAAACAATCGGACCCGTAAAAGTTCCTAACTTATCTTCAGCCCTGTCAACAAATACTTGTGATTGATTTTTTTCAAAATTCTTTGTGAGCTTTAAGGCTTGATCGTATACAAAAAAAGAAAATACATTAGCAAATAATGCTAAGAAATATCCGTATTCCAGCATTACAGAAGCTACAGAAATTAAAGAAATCAAAATAAAATATACAATATTGAGTCTTTTAATTCTTTCAGTTTGCTCAACTTTTGATGTTCTGTAATTAAAGGAAAGTCCTCTAGGAAGTAAAAGACTGAGAATTGCAACTAATATAGCTGTATAAGGATTCCATAAACTTAGAATCATAAAAATAAGTGTTAATAAGAAATAAAAATTATTAAATGGAACTAACTTTACCCAACGAAAATAAAACTTACTTACATAACCTGGAACATAATGCTCTCGTTGTGCAACACGTGACCACCTCAAAGCATTAATTAAGGAGGAGGATGTTAGTAAAAATAAAACAATAAAATAAATTAAATTCATTATGTATTAATAATATTAACTATTTCAACATACGAGGAATTTAAAGGATTGTGACCTTGACCTTCTAATATGTGTAAATTGGATTTTTTAATTTTCTTATTAGCTTCTTTTGCTATATCAATAGGTACTTCCTTATCCTCACTGCCCCATATCAGATGAACTTTACTTTTAATATTTTCTAATTCCTGGGAGAGGTCATCATTTACTGCTTTTACTAAATTTTCTCTCATAATGCCTTGCGAGTTCCTATAGTCATATGAACCTTTCTTTTTTTTAATTTTCTCAATCTTATCGTTAGATAAGATTCCAAACCTATTTAAACTTTTATAAAAATTCAACATAGAAAGTTTGCCTGAAGATGTTTGTTTTTTTATTAACGGTACACCAATAAGTATTAACTTTTCAAAATTTCTTAACCCGCTCAAATGAACAGCAACCCTACCACCAAAAGAGTGTCCAACAACAGTCTCTACTGAATTTGGAATAAATTGATTTATGTATTCAGCATATTCTTTTGGGTTCATACTGGTTTCCGGTTCTTGGGATTTTCCAAAGCCAGGTAGGTCAAAATTAATATAATCATATGATTGGCTTATCAAATAAAAATCTTGTGATGATCTTCCCCATCCATGAAGAAAACATACTGTAGGATTTTCAGAATTTATATTGGCAAAAGTTTTTTTATCATTTAATAATTTATATGGCATCTAGTAACCCCAGTTTAAGTGTTTGCAGTGCTCTTATTTCCATTCCCATAAGAAACAATAAAGCAAAAGACCAATATAAATAGTAATTTAAATTCATTTCATTTCTATAAATATATAAAAAAGTGAGTATAAACAAATTAATAACATTGTAAAACATACTGAATGAACCTATTTCATTACCCATAGATTGATAAACAATTACAACTAGGACTTGAATTATTATTGAACTTAGTGATAAGAGAATTAATGAATTGGATATTTTTATATCAATAATTATTTTTTTTACATGTATGTATAAAAATAACAACCCAACTGAACCACAGATTCCTAAGCTTATATATGAAGGAAGTTGTAAATAATAAAATTCCATAAAATTCATTTTAGTACCTACAAAATTGAGTATTAATAACTAATCAGTTACAGTATTTGGTAATGGTAAATTTATTAAATAATGAAATCATATCTAATGTGCCAAATGCTTGGCTAAGTAGTCTTGAAAATTATATTACTAAGGGAAAAAACGCTGAAATATGGGATTCTACTGGTAAAAGATACCTTGACTATGTTGGCGGGTATGCTGTTTTAAATACAGGTCACTTACATCCACGTGTAGTGAAAAAAGTCAGAGAACAATTAGATAATTTTTCTCACTCTTGTTTCGCATATGCACCACATGAAAATGCAGTTAATGTTTGTAATGAATTAAACAATAGGTATCCAATAAACGACAGTACAAAAACATTTCTTGTCAATAGTGGTGCAGAAGCTGTGGAAAATGCAGTAAAAATTGCAAGATATTTTACTGGTAGAAAATCTATTATTTCTTTTAATGGTGGTTTTCATGGTAGAACTTACTTAGCAATGGGCTTGACTGGTAAAGATAAGCCTTACAAACAGGGATTTGGTCCCTTTCCGGATTTTGTACATCATACTGAATATCCTTATGAATACCGAGGTATTACTGATGAATTAGCAATAGAAAAACTTGATACATATTTAAACACAGCATTAAACCCAAATGAGGTAGCTGCAATTGTCATTGAAATTCAATTAGGTGAGGGTGGATATATACCAGCATCAGGTACTTTTATTCAGCATTTAAGAAAGGTTTGTGATGAAAACGGTATTCTTCTTATCTTCGATGAAGTACAAACTGGATTTGGAAGAACTGGAAAAATGTTTGGAGCGGAAAATGTAGATGTTGAACCTGACATTGTAACTCTAGCCAAAGGAATTGCAGGTGGTTTTCCACTAGCAGCCGTACTTGGTAGAAGTCATATAATGGATTCTATTCATGATGCTGGAATTGGAAGTACTTTTGGCGCATCTCCAGTATCTTGTGCAGCTTCTCTAGGTGTTTTAGAGGCTTTTGATAATGAAGATATAATTTCAAATACAAAAATCCAAGAAAAGATTATGAAAGATGCACTTAATGCAATGATGGACAGTTGTGACTTTATTGGAGACATTAGAGGTTACGGACCTATGATTGGTGTTGAGATTGTTGAAAGTAAAATATCTAAAATTCCAGATAAAAGTAAAGTCAACAAAATTTTAGATCAATGTAAAGAAAATGGTCTATTACTAGTCTCTTGTGGGCAAGAAGGGAACGTAATTAGATTTATGGGACCATTAACTACTCCTCAAAATCAAGTAGAAGAAGCAATGGAGATATTTAAAAATTCTTTAGTTTAGTTTTTTTCTACATGAGTAAGTTCATGTAGCTTCATTAAGACATCACTATCTTTATGTGCCTTAGCTGGTGCTTTCATTAACCAAGCTGAAACTAAATCTAAAGAATCAAAATCTTTCTTTTCTGCAAAGAACTTCATATATCTGACTGCATCAATAGTTACTCCAGCACTATTTGGCGAATCCCAAACTTCTAATTGAACTTCAATATTTAATGGAGCACCTCCAAAAGATTCGCCTTCTAATCTAATAAAAGCTTTCTTTTTATCTTCAAGCCACTTTACATAATCGGATGGGCCTATTCGAACATTGTCTGGGTCTATTCCTTTTCCATTGTTTGCAACTGAAGTTACAGATGATGTTTTACTTGTTCTTTTTGTTTCTAACCGATCTTCTTCAAGCATATTAAGAAAATCCATATTACCACCTACATTTAATTGATATGTATTCTTCAGCTTTACTCCCCTGTCTGAAAAAAGTTGTGCAAGAACCCTGTGAACAATAGTTGCACCGACTTGACTCTTGATGTCATCACCAATAAGAGGAACATTGTTTTCTCTAAATTTGTTATACCAATTTTCATCTCTAGCTATGAAAACTGGAATACAATTAATGAACCCAACTTTAGTATTTATAGCTGACTGAGCATAGAATTTCACAGCTTCATCTGAACCTACAGGTAAGAGATTTATCAATATTTCTGCACCAGAATTTGTCAAAGATTTTTCAAAATCGCTTGAATCTGGAACTACATCAATTATATTTTTAACAAATTTACCAACACCATCGTTTACAACACCCGGTTCGACAATAATTCCTGTCTCTGGAACATCATAAAATTTTAAAGTATTGTTAGGTTCTTCAAATATTGCTTGTGATAAATCTTTTCCAACTTTAGAAGAATTTATATCGTAAGCTGCTACGACCTCGATATCAGATACTTTATACCCACCAATAACATCAGAAATTAATCCATCTTCGGAGTTATTATTTGAATAATGGTAAATTCCTTGAACAAATGAACTAGCACAATTTCCAACGCCTAAAATTGCGACTTTTATTTTTCCGTTTTCCACATCAATACTTTAGCAATAGTGTGATATACACATATTTAATTGAATAAGTAATTAAACCAACTAAACGAGCTGTAAAGAATTCCAGCAATAAAATAAAGAATAAAAGTTGCTATCCCAATAATTTGCAATATTTTTAAAAACCTATTCATTAATATCATTTTACAAATTTTGAAATTAATATAGTTATAGTTTAAATATGATAAAAAATTTGTCACCCTCCCGGGCATCTCAATTTAAAACATGTCCAAGACAGTTTAAATATGCAAATATTGATAAAATTAGTGAACCTACAACAGAAGTTCAAGCTAAAGGTACTACAGTTCATCAAGCTTTAGAGGACTTATTTGATCTTCCACAATCTGAAAGAACAACTGAAAAACTTCATAATTTGTTTAGAGATGCTTGGACCAAAGTTAGAAGTAACGATGAGCACCATAATCTATTTGAAAGTGTTGAAGAAGAACGAGACTGGGGTGTAGATGGATTAAAGCTACTTAATAACTATATGCAAATTGAGGACCCTACTAGTTTTGAACCTCTTGAAAGGGAGAGATGGGTTAGAGGTTCAATCGAAGATCTAAACTTAAGAGGAATCCTAGACAGAATGGATAGAAATAATAAGGGCGAATTAGTGATTGTTGATTATAAAAGTGGTAAAGCTCCAATGGCAAAATATAAAGAACCGCGCTTCTTTGCTTTGAAATTATACGCATTACTTATCAAAGAAGAACTAAATGAAATGCCAGCTGAATTGAAATTAATTTATCTAAAGAATTCAACTATCCATACGTTAAAGATAAGTGATGAAGACCTAACTAAAGCAAAATCAGAAATAATAGAAATTTGGGAAGCTATTAAGAAAGCATTTAAAGAAAATGATTTTCCTGCTACAAAAAATAATTTGTGTGATTGGTGTTACTACAAACCTATTTGTCCTGTGTTTAACGAAAATGCCCCAGATACTGATGAGTTGAAAAAACTTAATGAAGAAATAAAAGAGCTAAATGATAATTTAGAAGCTTTGAGCATGTTTGATAATCCTAGTGATTTACCAGAAGGTAGTCCACTAAGTACTGTTAATAAAGAAGAAATCCAGGAAAATATTGATACATTAAAAAACAGAAGAGATCATATTGAAGAAGACCTTCAAGAGCTTTTAAGGAAATAGACCTCTAGTAAGCTTTGCGGCTGCAACCCTCTTAATTCCTTTAATAAGTGCAGCTGTTCTTAAGTCACAATTTTGTTTTTGAGATATTGTCCACACTTCTTCAAAGGCCGTAATCATTACATCTATTAATTTTTCATGAAGTTCTTTTTCTTTCCATAAATAATTTTGAGTATTTTGAACCCATTCAAAATAACTTGCAGTAATACCACCGGCATTTGCCAAAATATCGGGAATAATTAAAGTACCATTTTCTCTTAAAATTTTATCAGCATTTAATGTAGTAGGTGAGTTTGCACCTTCTATTACTACATTTGCATTTATTTTTTCAGCATTACTGGAAGTTATCACCCCTCCAACTGCTGCTGGAATAAGAACATCACAATCAACCTCCAGGATTGCTCCATCTAAAGATTCCCCTCCATTAAAACCATTTACTGTATTAGTTTTTGCAATATGCTTAAACAGTTCAGGAATATTTAAACCATTTTCATTTATTACAGCTCCACCTAAATCATTTACAGCAATTACTTTTGCGCCTCTTTCATATGAATCTAGTGCCGCGTATCTTCCTACATTTCCAAAGCCTTGAACAACAACTCTAGAGTTCTTAATTTCCTTACCCATTTTTTTCATGGCAGCATCGCCTACTGCAATTGCTCCTCTTCCTGTAGACTCTCTCCTAGTAATAGATCCGCCTAAAGATACTGGTTTTCCTGTAACAATTCCGGGTTGTGGCGAACCAACAAAGTTGCTGTAAGTGTCCATAATCCATGCCATTGTTTGTTCGTCGGTTCCCAGATCTGGAGCAGGAACATCTTTATCAACGCCAATAATAGGAAGTAACTCTGCTGTGTATCTTCTTGTTACTCTTTGTTTTTCAGAACGAGTTAATGGATTTGGGTCAATAGCAACCCCTCCCTTAGCACCACCATAAGGAAGTCCAACAATAGCTGATTTCCAAGACATTAATATAGCTAAAGCTGTTACTTCTCCTAAGTTAACATCTGGTGCGTATCTTATACCACCTTTAGTAGGGCCCATTGAAAGTACATGTTGAACCCTATAGCCCATAACCGTTTCAACTTCATCATACTCATCTCTTCTAAATGGAAATGACACAACAAGAGATCTTTGCGGAAGTTTGAGTCTTTCTTGAATATTTGAATCAAGATTAATCAAATCAGAAACTTCATCATATTGCCTGATGACTTCTGTATACATATGTGAGTCAAAGAGGTTGTTTTCAACTATCACAAACTCATAATATATAGTTTTTTAATAGAAATGTTAAATTATTTAATTTTTTGTCACACACCATCTCTAAATTATTAAGTATGAAAGATAGAGAAATAATCAAAATATTAAACACAGCCGGTATAAAAGCAAATTTTATTTGTTCAGACCATAATGACAGCTGCAATTGTCATAGAATATATGATGAAGCAGCTTAATTAAAGGAGGCAAATGTGAAAGACTTAATTTGGGATATAGCCAAAAGTGGTGAAGATCAATTAGAAAATACCGACTTACAAACTATTGAAGAACCAAAAGAATTATTTGTTGCAAGAGGTGTTTCTTTAGAAGCAAAAGATAGTACATACAAAATAAATAAATTTGTTGATAACAAAATTGCTTTAGACGTACAAGATAAAGGAGCAATAAAAATCTCTGATACGGTCTTCAGTTACTCAAAAAGCTACAAGTCAAAAACTATTGATTTGAAAAGACTTTTAGATTGGACAACAAATAAGAAGTTAACTGATGATGAACTTGAAAATTTAATAGCTATATGTGGAAATAATTTTGTACCTAAATTGAGAGGCCTTGATGCAGTTGCTGAAAAAAAAGGTATGGAAAAGCAATTAGCAAGAGATACTTTTATTGAAAAGAAGTGGGATGAAGAACCTAAATTGCAAGTTATTAACACATCTAATGAAACAGCTCCTATTTGGGCAAAGGATCTTAACGAGATGGAGAGAAAAAAATGAGACAACTATTTGAACTATCAAGAAAATTTCCAAAAGAATGGATTAAAAAAGCGCCGAAAGGAAAATTTGGTAACTACGTACCCCATCCAGTTATAACACAACGATTATTAGAAGTATGCGGACCATTTAATTGGGAGGTGGTTGAATTGATTAGACAAGAATCATCAGGAAGTGTGGTTGGTTGTTTTGGTAAGCTAACTGTAGAGGTTGATGGAAAACCTGTAACAGTAACATCAATTGGTGATGTCGAACATGACCAAAAAAATGATGGATCAAATGCAAAGCATGCAGAATCAGATGCTTTCAAACGTTGTGCGATGAAACTTGGACTTGGACTGCATCTTTGGGCTGGTGACGAATACTACTTAGATAAACAACTTGAAAAAAAAAGACAAGAAAAAAAAATTAACTTACAATCTGCTTAAGAATTAATTTTTCCGTCTTTTGAGCTTAAAACAAAAGTACTTGGACCATCGTTTATAAGTCCCACCTGCATCATCGAACCAAAACTTCCAAGTTTTATAGTGACTTTTTCAGATAACTTTTGATATATTTCTTCAAGCATTTCTTCAGCAATCTTTGGATCTTTAGCATTAATAAAAGAAGGCCTATTGCCCTTCAAAAAATTTCCAGCAAGTGTGAACTGACTGACTAATAAAATTTCTCCACCAATATCAATAATTGACTTATTCATTTTTAAGTTTTCATCAGAAAATATTCTGAAATTTAAGATTTTATTAATTAGTACTTCACTATCTGCGTCGCTATCCCCCTGCTCAATTCCCCAAAGTAAAAGTAGCCCATTATCAATTTCAGAAATTTTGTTACCGTCCACTTCTACATATGCGTTCTTTACCCTCTGCAAAACTACTTTCATAAACTATAATTTAACAGATGACACTAGACAATAAAACTTTATTAATGGCGGCTGGACCTAATTATGCCGCTCTAACAACACTATTTAAAAATGGGGTTCCTCAAACTCATGTAATGTGGGTCGATACAGATGGTGAAAATATTTTAATTAATACTGAAATTCATAGAGTTAAATATAAAAATGTAAAAATAGATCCTCGAGTTACAGTAATGATTTGGAAACATGATAATCCCTTCAAATTTGTTGAAATTAGAGGTGAAGTCATTGGAGAAATTACTGGACAAGAAGCTCGAGATAATATCGATAAACTATCAGAAAAGTACTGGAACAAACCATACCCATTCCCTATACAAACTGAAAGAATTGTATTAATAATTAAATCAAATAAAGAAGTTATATTTAATTTAAAAGATGAAGATTTTGATTAAATTAATCTTTTTTGTATTCATAAAAACCTTTTCCGGTTTTCACTCCTAAATCGCCATTTAACACTTTGTCTTTAAGAAATGCCTTTGGCTCATCTTTAGGGTCGCCTGATTCTTGAAACTTTTTTAATTTTGCGTAGTAATGAATATCTAAACCTGAGTAATCAGAAAGTTCGAATGGACCTAAGGGATGGTTGAGTCCTTTCTTGATAGCAAGATCTATATCTTCAAATTCTGCTATCCCTTCATCATAAAGTTCATAGGCTTCATCCACAAGGGCAGCAAGCATTCTGTTAACTATGAAACCTGGCGTTTCCTTTTTAAGAACTACTACAGATCTACCCATGTTTTTACTAACGGTTTTAGTTCGTTCTAAAATATTATCAGAAATATTATCGGGAAAAGAAATTTCAATTAAGTCCATCCTTATTGGTGGATAAAAAAAATGCATATTAATAAATCTTTCGGAATGCTGACAATGTTTAGATAATTCAGATGCTTGAATAAAAGAACTATTTGTTGCCATAACAACTTCTTGATTCATGACTTGAGAAATCTCCTTAAATATTTCAAGTTTCACATCAAACCTTTCAACTACTGCTTCAATTACGAAAGATTTATCTTCTGTAACTTCCTTTAAGGAGTAACTAAGTTCTAAGTTATTCTTATAATTATCTAATTTATCTTGAGTGTATATTTTTTTATCTATTAAGTTTTTTATATTCTCCTCAACAAATTTATATCTGTAATCTAAATTTTCTTTATTTTCATCATAAAGGTTAGTTTTATAACCTGCCATAGCGGCTAAAGCAGCAATTTGGCTACCCATTTGGCCACCACCAATTACAGCAATATTCTCATTCATGAATGTTTATTTATTTCTCTTCTAGCAATAGACCTTAAATGGACTTCATCTGGACCATCTGCAATTCTTAAGGTTCTAGCTCCAGCAGCCATTCGTGCGAGAGGAGTATCTTGTGAAAGTCCCATTGCTCCGTGTGCTTGAATAGCTTTATCAATAACATATGATGCAGCCTCTATAACACCAACTTTAATTGCTGAAATTTCAATTTTCGCTTGTTCTTTACCAACATTATCAATAAGCCAGGCTGTTTTTAATGTAAGAAGCCTTGCTTCTTCTATTTTAATTCTTGATCTCGCAATCCAATCTTGAACAACTCCATGATCAGAAATTTTGGTACCAAATGTTTCCCTAGATGTTGTTCTTTTAATCATAAGTTCCAGAGCTCTTTCTGCCATACCAATTGTCCTCATGCAGTGGTGTATTCTTCCTGGGCCTAATCTTGCCTGTGCAATTTTGAAGCCCATACCTTCTCCGCCTATAATATTTGATTTAGGAACCACAACATTTTCAAAGTTTAATTCTGGATGTCCTGTGTATCCATCGTCGTATCCATAAACATGCATCGGCCTAACAATTGTTATACCTTCAGAGTCCATAGGTACAAGCACTTGGCTCTGTCTTGTGTATGGAGGATTATCAGGATTGGTTATGCCCATAAAAATACATATCTTTGCTCGTGGATTTATAGCATTTGAAGTCCACCATTTCCTACCGTTAATAATATAATTTTCTCCGTCAGAAGTAATGGAACTTGAAATATTTGTTGCATCAGATGAAGCAACATCTGGTTCAGTCATAGCAAAGCAAGAGCGAATTTCTCCATTAAGTAGTGGATTTAACCATTGTTCTTTCTGTTCACTTGTTCCAAATTCAGCAAGAATTTCCATATTCCCTGTGTCAGGTGCTGAACAATTAAAAACCTCAGGAGCCCACCAACTCTGTCCAGTAATTTCAGCTAGAGGAGCATATTCTACATTTGATAATCCAGCGCCGAATTCACTATCTGGCAAAAAAAGATTCCATAGGTTCTCATCTCTTGCTTTCTGTTTTAATTCATCTAACAATTCAGGAATATGAAGTGGGTCACCAGAGTCTACAATAGCTTTTTCGTATAGATCTTCATTAGGAAAAATATAATCTTCGAAAAACTTTTTCATTTTATCTTGTAGTTCCAAAGACTTATTTGAATAATTAAAATCCATTGTTATATTCTATCAATTAACTTGAGTCCAAGAGAATTATTTCATAAGATATTTACTAATGGAATTTTTTGATGAAAAAATTAGAGACTATATCTCATCCAATTTAGATTTGGATAGCAATTTTAAATTCGAACAATTTAAAGTTGGAAGATCGAATATTACTTTTAAAATATTTGATAATTCCATTAGTTACGTATTAAGAAGGCCACCATTTGGAAATAAGCTTGAATCAGCTCATAATATGCAACGAGAATACAAAATTATTACCGAGTTAAGTAGAAATAATTTAAAAGTACCAAAGCCAATCCTCTTATGTGTAGACAAATCTATCTCAGAAGATGATTTTTATATTATGGAGTATATTGAAGGTGAAACAATTGCAGATAATCTAATAGCAGAAAATTATTCAGACTCTCAGAAAAAAAAGATTACAGAATCATTTGTTTCAACACTTGCAGAACTTCATACATTTAATGTTCTTGAATCAAATTTAAAGAATTTAGGTAAGCATGAAGATTATGTAGAAAGACAATTAAATAGATGGAATAAACAATTTAGAGCACAAAAAGTTAGAGAGATTGATGATTTAGATCAAGCTACAAAATTACTTTTAGACAATATCCCATCTCAACAAAGAGTCAGTATTGTGCATGGAGACTACCGGTTAGATAATGTAAGGATTAATAATAATTCAGTAGCGGCAATTGTAGATTGGGAACTTTGCACTTTGGGAGATCCTTTAGCTGACCTAGGAACAGTTATTGCTTCCTGGTCAAATGCAGATGAAATTGACACACCTTTTATTTACTCTCCTTCTTTAAGTGGAGGTTTTCCAAGTAGAAAAGATATTATCACTTTATATGAAAAAAAGTCTTTGCTTAATATAAGTGAAATAGAATTCTATATTCGTCTATCTTTTTGGAAGCATGCGATGATAATGGAAGGGGTCTACGTAAGATATTCACTTGGTTATTATGGTAATGTTGATAAGAAGGATATTGAAGCTTTTGGACAAAGCACATTAAATTTTGCTAAAAAAGCTTCAACTAAGAATCTGTTAAAGGAGATATTTTGAATGTAATTCCAGCAAATGAACTAGAGAATCATATCGGTGAAGAAATTGGAGTTTCTGAATGGATTGAGATTACACAAGAAAGAATAAATCAATTTGCTGATGCCACTAATGACCATCAATTTATACATGTAGATCCTGAAGCTGCCAAAGCTGCTCCAACACCATGGGATACAACTATTGCACACGGATTTTTAACGTTAAGCTTAGTTTCTTACATGTCAGTAACTTCGGGCTTTATGCCTGCTCAAATGCAAACAGCAGTTAATTATGGTTCTGACAAAGTTCGATTTATGGAAGCTGTTCCAGTAAATAGCAAAATTAGAGGAAAATTTGTTTTAACTGAAGCTCAATATAAGAAAAACGGTAGATGGCTAGTGAAAACTACTGTGACGATTGAAATTGAAGGTGTTGAAAAGCCTGCTGCGATTGTCGAAACTTTAACTTTGTACATAGTAAAAGAATAATAAATATTTAAGGAGATTATTTTATGAGAGAAGCGGTAATTGTATCAGCGGCCAGGACGCCAATCGGAAAAGCCTACAGAGGTGCGTATAATAATACTGCAGCACCTACCCTTGCTTCATATTCTATCAAAGAAGCTGTAAGCAGGGCAGGCATTGATCCTGAAGAAGTAGAGGATGTCGTTATGGGCTGCGCACAACAACAAGGTTCCCAAGCATTAAATATTGGTAGACTTGGTGGAATTGCGGCAGGCCTTCCAAATACAGTACCTGGTATGACAATAGACCGTCAATGCTCATCTGGATTAATGGCTATTGCAACTGCATCAAAGCAAATTGTTACAGACAACATGGATGTTGTAGTAGCTGGTGGAGTTGAATCTATATCACTAGTACAAACTGCTGAAATGAGATTAGATATTGACCCAAGTGTTACTGCACATGCAAAACACGCATACATGCCAATGATTGAAACTGCCGATCATGTTGCTGATAAGTATGAAGTTAGTAGAGAAAAACAAGACGAATATTCTTTACAAAGTCAACAAAGAACTGCAGCAGCCCAAGATTCAGGTATTTATGCTGAAGAAGTATTTTCAACAACAACAACTAAATTGGTAAAAGATAAAGAAACTGGAGAAATTTCAGAACAGGAAGTAACTCTAGAAAAAGATGAGGGAAATAGACCTGAAACTAATATCGAAGGCCTTTCATCTTTAATGCCTGTATATGGTGAAGGTAAGTATATAACTGCAGGTAATGCTTCACAATTATCTGACGGATCTGCTTCAGTTGTAGTTATGGAATCAAAAATTGCTGAGAAAAAAGGCTTGAATCCACTAGGTTACTATAGAGGAATGACTGTAGCTGGATTAGCTCCAGAAGAAATGGGTATCGGTCCTGTTTATGCTGTTCCAAAATTATTAGAAAAGTTTAATCTTACAATTGATGATATTGGACTTTGGGAACTTAATGAAGCATTTGCTGTTCAAGCATTATATTGCAGAGATAACTTAGGAATTGATAATGAAATTTACAATGTCAATGGAGGTTCAATTTCTATTGGCCACCCTTATGGAATGACTGGTTCAAGAATGACTATGCATGCACTGATGGAGGGTAAAAGAAGAGGTGCTAAATTTGTAGTTGTTACCATGTGCGTTGGTGGAGGCATGGGAGCTGCCGGTTTATTCGAAGTAATTTAATAGATTTCTAAAAGATAACTTGGCTATCAAAATCTATAATATTATATGGAAAAAATTTCTAACAGAGAAAGTTACTTAAAATCAATATCAGATAGAAATTTAAAAATTTACCTAATGGGAAAACTTGTTGAGGATCCTTTATCACACCCAATAATAAGACCGAGTATAGAAGCGATGGCAGAAACATACGAACTAGCAGTAAATGAACCTGAACTAGGTTCTGTAAAGTCTCCCTATACAGGAGAAAGCATTAATAGATTTTTACATATTGCTGAAAGTAATGATGATTTGTATTTACAGAACAAAATGCAAAGAAAACTTGGTCAATTAACTGGGACATGTTTTCAAAGATGTGTTGGTATGGATGCCTTTAATGCTCTTCATTCTGTAACATTTGAAATTGATGAGAAATATTCCACAAAATATCATCAAAATTTTATTAACTTCTTAACTGAAATGCATAAATACAATTTAGTAATTGGTGGTGCAATGACAGATGTTAAAGGAGATCGTTCTAAATTGCCTCACGAACAAGAGGATGAAGATTTATATTTAAGAATAGTTGATAGGGATGAAAATGGTGTTTATGTAAAAGGTGCAAAAGCTCACCAAACTGGGTGTATAAACTCACACTGGATGGTGGTAATGCCTACTCTTAGACTCACTGAAAAAGATAAAGATTATGCAATAGTTGGAGCTATTCCTGTAGATGCTGAGGGCATTACTTACATATACGGAAGACAGTCTTGTGATACGAGGAGCATGGAGCCAGGAGAATATGATGTAGGTAACAAATATTTTGCAGGTCAAGAAGCAATGGTAATTTTTGATAATGTTTTTATCCCTAACGAATTAATTTTTATGAACGGTGAATTCGATTTTGCATCAATGCTAGTTGAAAGATTTACAACATATCATAGACGATCATATGTTTGCAAAGCTGGTGTTGGTGATGTTTTAATAGGAGCAGCTGCAACAATAGCAGAATATAACGGTGTTGAGAATGCTTCACATATTTCTGACAAACTTGTTGAAATGAATAAAATGAACGAAACAATATACGCAACTGGTATTGCCTCTTCACTTCAAGGCTCTAAAACCAAGTCAGGAAATTATATAAATGATGATTTATTGGCTAATGTTTGTAAACAACATGTAACAAAGGACACATTTGAAATAGGTCGATTAGCTCAAGATTTAGCAGGAGGTCTTGTTGGATCTATGCCTTCAGGAATAGATTTTAATGAAGGTGAAATGTCATCAGAGTTAAAAAAATACTTAAAAGGTATAAAAGAAACAAATGCTGAAGATAGGGTAAAAATTCTTCGACTTATAGAGAATATGACCCTTGGAAGAAATGCAGTAGCTTACTTAACTGAATCTCTTCATGGTGCTGGTTCACCTCAAGCACAAAGAGTTCAGATAAAAAGAAAAGTAAATATTGAAGAGAAGAAAGATTTAGCAAAAAAACTATCGGGTGTAAACAAAAAGGATAAAAATTGAAATCAATAGTATGCACAACATTAGGAGAACCAAGCCTTCTTGAAGTCAAAGAAGTGACTCTTCCTTCTTTAGGTGAGGACGATGTACTAGTAAAAGTTCAAGCTGCTGGAGTTAATTTTCCTGATGCTTTGCTAGTTCAGGGGAAATACCAAATAGTAATTGATCCTCCCTTTACTCCAGGAAATGAAGTTTGTGGATTGATTGAAGATGTAGGTTCTAATGTAAATATTCCTGTAGGTACAAAAGTTATTGGTTTACCACCTGTAGGTGGATTTGCTGAATATGTAGCGGTAAATAAAAATTTGATAATACCTGTTAACGATGATTTTGATTCACTTGCAGGTGCCAGTTTGCCTATAAATTACGGTACTGCTTACTATGCACTAAAAAGAAGAGCTGATGCATCTAATGGGGAATCTCTTCTAGTTCTTGGAGCATCTGGAGGTATAGGTACTGCCTCTATACAGTTAGCCAAAATAATGGGATTAAAAACATTATGCGCTGTGGGATCTGATGAAAAGGAAGATTATGTTAAAAGCTTAGGTGCTGATGAGATAATAAGATACGATAGAGAGCCTCTAAAAGAAACCGTTAAAGAACTCACAAATGGCTTAGGAGTAGATATTGTCATGGATCCTGTCGGCGGCGATGTGTCTGAACAAGCACTGCGTGCAACAGCGTTTAATGGAAGACATTTAGTAATTGGGTTTGCAAATGGAGAAATTCCTAAAATTTCATTAAACCTTACTTTGGTTAAGGGCGTGTCAATAGTTGGAGTATGGTGGGGTCGATGGACTAATACATCTCCAAAAGAAACAGCTCAGGACTTTTCTGAACTTGTTTCATTTATCAACGACAACAAACTAAAAATTGTGCCTAACAATGTATACAAGCTTGAAGAAACGCCATTAGCGCTTGAGAATTTTCTAAATAGGAAAAATATAGGAAAAACTGTAATTAATATTTAATGTGATGCAAAGTAGGGATTGTCCCCTGCAGCGTGATCTGTTGCGTCAATAATATTACCAATCTCAGGTACAGCTTGTCTTAAAGAAGCTTCAATACCCTGAGTAAGTGTAACTTGTGCCATTCCACAACCTTGGCAACCACCACCGAGTTTTAAATAAATATCAGTTCCCTCAACACCAATTAATTGAGCTGCTCCACCATGGGAAGCAATTGCGGGATTTATTTGGCTTTCAAGTACAGCTTGGACTTTTTCAGCAAATTCACCTTTCAATTCAGGTAAATCTTCAGGATTACCAATCATAGCCGGGCTAGGAGTATTAGGATTGTCCATTGTCAACCCAGGTGCTTGAGGGTCATCTGACATATCCAAACTTGCCCCTTCAAATTTATCTATATCTTTAGCTGCAACAATAACAACTAAATCGCCAAATTCTACTCTTTTGTCATCTGAACGGGCTTGTTCAACATCTAAAAAACTCAAGTCATATGTAAATTGATTTCCGTGTACACCATCGATTTGGAGGAAAAGAGCGTACTCTTTTTCACCTGGTTCTTGGTCACGGAGTTCAATAATTGTTTTTACAGCTTCATCACCTATTTTAAAATTTAGTTCATCACTCATGCTATTAATGTTACATGATTTGAGATATGTGAGAAATTTTTTAGGATTAAACTAAATATATAACTTTTAATTTATGAAAAATGTATTAATTTCAATAGGTGGTGATTGCTCTAGCAACATAGTAAATAACAACCTTAATTTTGACCAAATAATCGCTGTAGATAGTGGGATAAAGCATATTTACAATCTCTCATTGGAACCAAGTATTTTAGTTGGAGATTTGGACTCAATTTCAAAAGAAGACTACCAAAAAGTTCTAGAAGCAAATATTAATATTGACAGCTATCAAAAAAATAAAGAAAATACTGATTTTGAATTAAGTCTTAATAAAATCGAAAATCCTGATAATAAAAATATTTTTATTATCGGTGGTGAAGGTGGAGATATTGATCACATGCTATCTGTATTCTTTATAATTTCCCATAAAGAATTTTATAAAAATATAATCTGGCTCTATGGTAAACAAACTATCTTATTCAAAAATAATATTTCTTTAGAAATAGGTTCAAATGTAAATTTTAGCCTAATACCTCTTACGGACTTAAAATCACTTTCCATTAAAGGTGCAAAATGGGAATTAAAAAATGAAGATGTTGAGTCGGGGCATTCACTTACACTAAGAAATCAAACTAAAGGCGAATTACTAAATATTTCTTGTGAAGAAGGAAAGTTTGCTTTTATTTATTAAGACCTAGGTATGTCTTTCCATGCTTTATCTTTATCAAGCTTTGTTTCACTAGGAAGTCCTAAAACTCTTTCAGCAATTATATTACGCATTATTTCAGATGTACCACCTTCAATTGAATTGGCCCTAGATCTTAAAAATAAGCTTTGGGTATCTGTGAAGCCAAAAGTTTCATTATCAAAATTTAACTCCGGTTGAGTCAATGCATATCCCCTAGGGAAAAGTAGTCCTTCATTTCCCAACATTTCCATACCAAACTCATATGAAGATTTGTTGATTTCTGCTTCGTAAAGTTTACTTGTAGACCCTTCTGGTCCAGGTGTACCTTTTTCTCTATTTTCAATTGCTCGCATGTTGGTTAGTCTTACAGCCTCTTGTTCAATCCATAAGGAAACTAGTTTGTCTTTTGTAACGGGATCTTTGAGATCATTATCTTTCCATAGTTGAACAAGGTGACCAGGAGCGCCACTACCCCTCTCTCTAACATTGCCACCAATAGCTACTCTTTCATTCATTAGAATGGCGAGAGATACGCGCCACCCATCACCAACAGCACCCAGCATATTTTCTTTAGGAATCTTTACATCTGTGAAATATACTTCATTGAATTCAGCTTCACCAGTAATTTGTCTAAGAGGTCTTACATCAACACCTTCAGATTCCATATCAACAATGAAAAAGGTCAGACCCCTGTGTTTTGGAACATTTGGATCAGTTCTAGTTACAATTAAACCCCATTTTGCTAAATGACCTAGAGTTGTCCATACCTTCTGTCCATTAACTAAATATCCGTCACCATCATCTACTGCTTTGGTTGATAAACTAGCTAAGTCGGAGCCTGAACCTGGTTCTGAGAATAGTTGGCACCAGATTTCTTCAGTTGTAAACATGGGTCTAAGATATTTTGAAATTTGTTCTGGAGTTCCATACTCAACAATGGTCGGAGCTCCCATACCAATACCAAGTATGTTTGCTATTTTATTTTGTTGTGAAATTCCTTCATTTCTGAGGGTTTCAGTAATTAAAAGCTGATATTTTGGATTAAGGCCAAGACCACCTGCTCCTTCTGGAAATTGTACCCAAGCTAACCCTAAATCAAATTGCTTACCCCAAAAATCTCGAATGTCTTGATCGTCATTTCTGAAGTCGATTAACTCCTGAAGTTTACTTTTTACTAATTCTTCAGAATCTAAAGGCTTTGTGTCAATTTTTGTCATATGAAATTATACATCACAATATGTAGAAAACTAATTTCCTTGAATTGCTTTTTGTATGATTACAAGTTCATCTTCATTACTCATTGGATAAGTTCCATCAGTAATAGTTCGAATTTCTGAAATATTACTCGCTATGTCTTCAGCTGATGCACTAGTGTTGACATATCCCTTGTGTGTAATGATTCCAATTCGTGCAAACCTACCTGCAGCAACACCGAATATTTCATGAGACGGTTCGCATAATTCAGAAGCTAAGTAAGTTACCATAGGTGTTACTAACTCAGGACCAAACAATTTACCAACATCTTCAGGAAGTAGAGCTTCAGTCATTCGTGTATATGCAGTAGGGGCAATAACATTGACTTTTATGTTATATTTTGCACCTTCAATTGCTAAAACATTAGTCAACCCAACTATTCCCATTTTTGCAGCACCATAATTTGATTGTCCAAAGTTACCAAATAAACCTGATGGTGAGGCAACATTGACTATTCGTCCATAATTTTTTTCTTTCATAACTTTAAATGCTGGTTGGGACACAAAAAACGTGCCTTTCAAATGAACATCAATAATTAATGACAGTTCTTCTTCAGACATATTAGCAAAACTTTTATCTCGTAATATTCCTGCATTGTTTATTACAGCATCAACTGTACCAAAGTTATCAATAGCTGATTGAACAATTGATTCACCGCCTTCTTTAGTTGCTACAGAATCGTAGTTAGCTACCGCTTCACCGCCATTTTCGATTATTTCATTGGCAACTTCATCAGCTGGAGAACTTGCAGAACCAGATCCATCTACTGAACCTCCTAGGTCATTAACAACTACTTTAGCTCCCCTATTACCGAGTTCTAGAGCATACGCCTTTCCTAAACCATTACCGGCTCCAGTAACAATAACTACTCTATCTTCAAAAGATATATTCGACATTTCTACCCTTCCTCATACATGGATTCAATTTCTTCATTATACATTTCAGCAATAACATTGCGCTTCAGTTTTAATGTTGGTGTTAGTTCACCACTAGAATCTGTCCATTCTTTTTCTAAGACAACAAATTTTTTAATTTGTTGTACTTGTGCAACTTGTGAATTAGCTTCATCAACTTGCTTTTGTATTGCGTCGATAACGGTCTGGTTTTTAGCCATATTTTCAATTGAATATTCAACATTATTATCTGATGCCCAAGATTCTGCTCCTCCATCACCATCTAAAACAATCAATGCTGTTAAGTATTTTTTTCCATCTCCAACAACACATATTTGTCCTATTAGTTGATGCGGTTTAATTAAATCCTCTACTTCTACAGGAGCTATATTCTTACCTGCAGATGTTATCAATATTTCTTTCTTTCTTCCTATTATTTTGACATATCCTTCGGAATCAATCTCAGCCAAATCCCCAGTATGTAACCATCCGTCAGAATCAAAGGTTTCTTTAGTCTGTTCGTCTGATTTGTAATATCCTTGAGCGACGTGATTACCTTTAATACATAATTCACCATCTTCCATCACTTTTACCTCAGTTCCGGGAATTGGAATACCAACTTTGCCAATTGGATTTAATACACTCGGTACTTCTATTGAATCTGCCTTTAATCTTTTACTAAATGACTCAACCGCGTTACCTGGAACACCAATAGTTGCAGGACCAGTGTCTTCAGTCATTCCATATATCTCTGTAACATCTATACCAATAGCATGGAACCACCTATGTACATCTTTATTCATTGGAGCAGCTGCAGTGACAAAATATTCAGTATCTACAATACCTAAGCCTTCCTTAAATTTTGAAAAAACTAATTTTGAAAATACTTTATCTTTAAGTCCAACCATAAAAGGAACTGTCTCGCCTTTTTGTTCATAATCAACTCTCTCTAAACCGTTTTTGATAGCTTTAGCAATAAGATCTTTTTTAGGATTTTCTTCAATTCTTGCTTCAAGACCTGCCTTAAATTTTTCCCATACTCTTGGAACTGCTAAAAATACAGAAGGTTTAATTGTTGGAAGAGCGTCTCTCATATCTTCAAGAACTGGGACTGGAAAAATTTGTCCAATTCTGTAAATAGCTTGATAATGATCTCCAGCTCTTGCTGCAATATGGGCCATTGGTAAATAAGAAACTATCCTTGGGAATTTAGATGCAGGGATCATTTGACCAAATAAACTTTCTATAGTCCATAATACATTTTTATGGGATATCATTACCCCCTTTGGCTTACCAGTAGTACCAGAAGTAAATATCAAACAAGCTAAAGTGTCTGGAGTAATTGTTTCAATTGCTGCGTCTAGTTTTGAAGAATCAGAAGCATTAATCTCTTTTCCTTTTGCTATTAAGTCGTGGTAGCTATATACATAATCTAGATCTTTTTTTTCTTCATACCCATCGATTAATACAATAGCTTGTAAATTTATACAATCTTTTTTTGCTTTATTGACTTCTTCAAAGAGTTCAAGATCTCCAACAATTGCGACTTTGGCCTGCATGAGGTTAGCTACATATTCTATCTGGTTATATTTTAATTGTTTATAAAGAGTTGAGGGTGTTGCTCCACAATAAACTATTCCTAAATCCGAAATATTGTGTTCTTTTGTATTGTTTGACATAATAAAAGCAGTGTCACCTGGACTTAAACCAAGATCTATAAGACCGGATGCTAAATTTTTTGCTGCGTCTCTATACTCAGACCAAGACATAGAGTCCCAAGCGGAATATTCAGAATTAGCAGGAGTGTTTAGTGCGGGGTAATCAGCGTATTCTTCAGCATTTCTATTAATAAAATCTATTAATGTTTTTCCTTCAACTGAAGAAGTAATTAATGATTCTTGAGATTTTAAGTATTCATGTAGCTTTGACAAGTTTCCTCCTATAGAACTGATATATGAATTTTAATTTATTATTCAAGATTGGGCTAATAATTATACAGATTTATCCTTTCACAGAACCAGCTGTTAATCCCCCTGTAATTTGTTTTTGAAAAAATATAAATAACATTGCTATTGGTGTCGCAGCTATTACTGAGGACGCAGCTATTACACCCCAATCTGCATTGAAATCATCAACAAATACAGTATTAATGCCAACTGCAACTGTCCATAAGTTTTTATCTTTTAAGAAAATTGCAGCAAGTATGTAATCAGAATATATACCTATAAATGTAATTACAAAAATTACTATCAATATAGGTCTTGTCAGTGGTGCAATAATTTTACTAAATATCTGAAATTCAGAAGCCCCATCAACTTTAGCTGCCTCATCAAGAGAAGGAGAAATAGTATCCATAAATCCCTTTATTAACCAGGAGTTAAAGCCTATAGAACCACCAAGATATACAAGTATTAATCCAAAATGAGTTCCTAATCCCATTATTGGAATTACATCACTTATTTGGAAAAATAAAAGATAGATAGCTACAAATGCTAAAAATGATGGGAACATTTGAACAATAACTAATGTTAGCAAGCTTGCCCTTCTTCCTTTAAATTGAAGCCTAGAAAAAGCATAAGCTGCCAAAGTACCAAGAAAAACATTAAAAAAGGCGGCAATTATTGAAATCTTATAAGTATTGAAGAGCCAATCAGAATAAGGTACTAAAGGATTGCCAGATAGTAATTTGTAATGTTTCAATGTTAATGAATCTGGAATTAGTTTTGAATTTGTTAGGTTTGCAAAATCAGCAAACGAATTAGTTAAAACATACAGTATTGGATATATGGCAAACACCACAAAAATTAAAGCAACAAGGTGTCGCCATCCAAATTCTTTAAACCAATTGTTAAATTTAGATATTTCCATAAATTCTCTCTAATCGTTTAGTGTACCTAAAAGAAATTGCAGAAATTAAAAGTACCAAAGCAAAGATAATTATAGAAACTGTTGAAGCCAATCCAAATAAATTACCCCTGCCTCCAGAAATTGCAAGCTTATAAGAAAAAGATATAAGTATGTCAGTCCATCCAACTGCCACTTCACTACCAATTACAGGAGGTCCTCCACCAGAAAGTAAAAAGATTAATGTAAAATTATTAAAATTAAATGCGAATGAACCAATTAAAAGTGGAGAAATTGAAACCATAAGTAAAGGAAATACAATTCTCCAAAATGTTTGTAAACTACTAGCTCCGTCAACTCGTGCAGCTTCAATTAAATTTTTAGGAATTGATTGTAGAGCACCAGTTGTTATTAAAAACATATACGGAAAACCTAGCCAAGTATTTACTAGCAATACTGCTGATCTAGCGCTTTCTTTTGTTTTTAACCATTGTATAGGTTCTATCTCTAACATTTCATAAAGTGGAGATAACCAAGTATTTATTACACCATAATCAGGATTTAATAACCCTTTCCAAACTAATACTGAGACAAAGGCGGGAATGGCATAGGGCAATATAAAAATAGCTCTATAAATTCTTTGAAATTTTAAGTTTTCTTTATTTAATACCAAGCTTAGAAAAAGTCCAACTGAAAATGCAAGTAGAACGGTTACAAAAGCAAATTGAAAGGTCCATTTAGTTACTAAACTCAATGGTCCTCTTATACGCTGATTAGAAAATAGTTTTTGATAATTATCAAACCCAATAAAAACACGCCAACCTGGATCTATTTCTTCACCATCACATACAAAATTATCAACTTCAGCCATGCAAATTGTATTAGTTGAATTATTAGTAATCGAGTCACTAGATTCATCAAATGTGTAAAGTTGTGATGTCGAAGATAGCAAACCAGTAGATGCTCCGAAAACAGAAATTTTGAATAGTTGTGCTCTCGTATTCTTATCAATGACTAATGATAATTCTTGAAGAGTTGTCGAATTTGCGATTTGATCTTTACCTGTTAATAAATTGAAGCCACTGGGTGGAATAATATCTCCATTCTGTATGAGAGAAGGTTCATGTACGGCAAAATTACTGTCATTTATGTTTTCAAAAGTTACAGCTTTACCAAACAAAATATTTTGATCGTCTATATCTGCTAAATAATAAAATTCAAGATTTGTATCTTGAAATACATACAAATCAAATTCAATTCCTTGCTGATCTTCAGGTGTAAATGTTCTACTTTCCAATATATTAACTACTTGAGATTTAGTTAATATATGGCCTGTTGACCAATTAGTAAAAGAAACAAAAGTATTGTAAACAGCAGGGAATACTACGAAAGAAATTAAAAAAATCATACCCGGAAGTATCCATTTCATGGGCAGGAACCTATCAGAAAAATAAACTATATTGACTAACAAAGCAATTAACAAAATTAAAGAGAGTAAAAACCAAGATTCAAATGTGATAGTTAATGGGATAGAGTAAACAACAAAAGAATTAAATATTGCTAGGAAGAGATATCTAAAAACTGTTGATTTTTTCATACTTAAATATATCACTAAAAAAATTGGGGCTCAATTTGAGCCCCAATTTTAGTAAGATTAATTAAAAATTAACCCCCTGCAATAGCAGTTCTTATTTGCTCAGCTGCTAATTTCATAGCATCTGTAGCAGAGTTAACTGTAACACCTGTTTCTTCATTAGTTCCATATGCTTGGTCTCTAATAATTAACAGAGCATCACCAAATGGTCCCCATACACTTCCCATTTCTGGAATATTTGGCATAGGTATTCCGTTTGATGCACTTGCTGCGAATGCTGCTGCTACCGGATCGGCGGCTTCAACAATTGCAAACAAAGATTTTGTTGCAGGCAATCTTGGATCAGAATTATACATAGCTTCTTGAACTTCAACAGTAGCGAAGAAATCTAATATAAAACTTTCTGCTAAAAGTTTCTTTTCACTGAATGATGAAACCATAGCACCTCTTACACCTACGAAAGGAGTTGCAGGACTGTCACCAAATGCAGGAATTAATCCAACATTATAGTTAACAGCACTTGCATCATTTCTTGCCCAAGGACCAGTCATCCAAAATAATGATCTACCTTCTTGGAATGCTGACATAGAGCCACCATAATCGGTTGATGCAACAACACCATCTTTGACCAATGAATCTAGATATTCCGCAGAAACTAGTGCATTTGCATTATCAAGACCAACATCATTTGGATCAAATCCACCTGAAATTTTAAAAACATAGCCACCTGCTGAGGCTACGAAAGGATGATTATGGTAAGCATCTGCGCCTCCACCACCACCTGGTGCGCCTACACAAAGTTCTGTACCAGCAGCATCACATGCAGCTTTTACATCATCCCATGAAGCCGGAACACCATCAGTTAAATCAGCATTGTAATACATTGCTATAGCTTCGGTAGCATATGGGAAACCATACGACATACCATCATAGCTAAATGCATTAATACCAACTTCAAATAAGTCAGCAGAAACACTTGATAAATTAATTGGTTGAATTACTCCGTTTGCTGCTAATTCTCCAACCCAGTCATGAGCGCCTAAGAATACATCTGGTCCTTCTCCTGCTGGTCCAGCAGTTTGAACATCAGTTCTTATTGCGCCAAAATCATAAACTACAACTTCAACATCAACACCTGCTGCAGCTTCATAAGCACCAACAAGAGGATCTAAAGCCGTTGCGACTTTTTCTTCAGCCCACACTACAATTACTTCTGGTGGTGGAGCTGTGGTTGCAGGGGCAGCTAATGTTTCCTGTGGAGCTTCAGTAACTTCAGGAGTTTCTACTACTTCTTCAGCAGTATCACCTCCACAAGCTACAGCTACCATAGAAAGCATCAATAAAATCACTATAAAACGTGATTTATTATTTTTCATATACTCTCCCTTTTGTATATACATACATACA
>CERW01147128.1_pt1 | contig 37429 bp, 26 predicted proteins | sample 530751 | NCBI WGS metagenome assembly CERW01 (sample SAMEA2620929, study PRJEB7988) | marine metagenome | biome: marine biome (ENVO:00000447); feature: surface water layer (ENVO:00002042); material: "saline water (ENVO:00002010), including plankton (ENVO:xxxxxxxx)" | depth 5 m | reverse complement strand
TTAAATATTATCTAAAGATAATAATTTAATAAAAATATTAATAAAATCTAAATAAAAGTCCATAGCGGGTTGAATATAATCTCCTTTATAGATTTTATATCTAAATAAAATTTGATTAGTATCATACATTACAAAAATAGAAAATAATATAATACCAATATATAAAACAATTTTTTTAATATTTTTATTAGGTTTAGTAAATATCATAATAATTTGTGCAATAATTAAACCAATTAAAAAAGCAAATAAATATAATCCAATAAATCCAATATCATAATTAAATTTTTTTAATATAAATGCAAATATTGACATTATAAAAAATATAAATATAGAACTAAATGTTGCTGTATTTAATGAATTATTATCCAATTTTTCACTTACATTATAAATTAATAAACCAATTATTATTGAAAAAACTAAAAATACTAATAATCTAATAATTATAGAAGTTCCATGTGGTAAAAATATAAAAATAAAAATAACTATAAAAGATAAAATAATTAAATATAATATATTAATATCTTTAAAAAATTTTGTAATTATATTATCATTTAATCTTAAATAATATAAAAAAGTATAAGTAATAATTAATTGAATAATTAATACAAAATATACTTTATATAAAAAATTAAATTGTTCATTTGATATTTTCATTTAATATATTAAAAGATTATTATTTTTTTTTAATAAATTTACAACAAGTAATATTACTATGTAAAGAACATCTAAATTTAAAATTATTATTAAATTTATGAATAGGAATATGAAAAATATGTTTATTATATCTTTGATTACATTTAGTATCAAGACATTTATATCTAAATATATTATCTTTTAAATATACAATATTTTTGTAATTAGTAAATAAATTATATATTTTTTTTTTTTTTTTTTTAATAATAAAATCTGATAATTTAATATGAGAAGATGAAATATTTTTAATTTTATAACATATTTTATAAATATCAAAATTAGAAGTAGGTAATGGTGAATGAAATCCGCCAAAAAAATCAATATTCATTATTAATATTATAATAATATAATTTTATATATTTTTAATCATGTAAGTATCTTTTAATATATAACCAAGTTTTTTATAATAATCTCTAACACCAGTTCCACTAATAATAGCAATTTGTTTAAAACCATAATTAATAGCAATATTTTCAGCATTTTTAATTAAATTTTTACCATATCCTTTATGTTGATAAGAATTAAGATTATTATTACCAACAATATTTAAATTAGAATAAACATGTAATTCTCTAATTAAAGCGGAATTATTTAATATATCTAATACGCCTTGATAATTATAATTAAGTCTTAATCTTAAAAATCCAATTAAAAAATCTTTAGTTTCATATGATATAAAATATTCATCAGCATTAGACGCTTTATAACATTCAATATTTAATTTAATATCTTGAATATTAACAAAATTATTTTTAATTTCTCTACAACGAATACAATTACATTTCCAATTATTTTTAATCATATCATCTTGTAATAATTGTCTTAAATTAACATATTTTTTATTATACCCCCCGGATATATAAGTAGATGGAATATCTCTAATAATTCTATTTAATCTTTTCCATTTTTGTATTTTAAGTTTAAAATCTTTAATTAATTGAAATAATAAATAATCATCATATGGTATATATGTTCCTTGATCAAACCATTCTTTGATTAAAGTCCATGGAACAATAGCAGTAGGATAAATTTTATATTGATCAGCTTGTAATCTTTGATCATATAATGAATCATTTAACATAATTTGATCTAATTGAAAATTAGAACCAGGTAAATTAGGCATTAAATGTATATCAACTTTAAAACAATTATTTTTTAGTAATTGTATAGCATTATAAACAGTTTCAATTGTATGTCCTCTTTTAATTTTTTTTAAAACAGTATTAGATGTATGTTGAACTCCTAATTGAACTCTAGTACAATTATATTTTCTTAATTCTTTAATTTCATTAATATTAATACTATCAGGTCTGGTTTCAATAGTTAATCCAATAATATGTATAGTAGAATTTTCATTAAATGTAATTTCTTGTTGTAAAGAAAGTAAATTTCTTTTAGAAATATCATAAAATGTATTAGCAGCATAATAAATTTTAGAAATAAAATCATCTTTATATAATATAGGATATTCACTCCATGTTCCTCCTAATATTATTAATTCAATTTTATCAATATTATGTCCCATTTTTATTAAAGTTTCAATTCTTGAATTAAATTGTAATATTGGATCAAAATTATTTTCATTTGCTCTTAAAACAGCAGGTTCTGAATATAAATAACTTCTGGGTTGATCAACCCAATTATTACCTTTATGTGCTTTTTCATTAGGACAATATGCACAATTATGTTTACATGAAAATTGACCAATAATATGTTTGCCATTTTGATCAATATATTGAGGATGTGCAGAAGTTAATATAGTAACAACTAATACTCCAGAATTAGATTTTTGTTTTTTTTTAATAATTAAATTTTTTAAATTATTATCATTTAAATTTAAAAAATTATAAAATTTAATTAAATCAGCTTTAGATAATGTAATTTTATATTTTTTTTGTATAATTTTAAAAAATTTAAAAATATCATTATTATTTTTAAAAGTAGCACTATAATAATTAAATTCTTGAATTAAATTATTCCAATCATCTGTTTTAAAAATTTTATTTTTATGATTATTATTATGTTTTAATATATCTTCAATATCATCCATTATAATAATAATTAAATATTATAGTTTTAAATATAAAAAATGATATTTAAAAAAATTAATATAAAAAATGTTAATTGTAAAATGGAATAAATATAGAAATTTAGATGATATTAGAAGATGTGAAAATTGTCTAATTATAAATGAAAAAAATAATTTTAAATATTGTAGTCAATGTAAAATATGTTGTTATTGTTCAAAAACATGTCAAATAGAACATTGGAAAAAAGATCATAAGTTTCGATGTAATATAGAAATAAATAAATTAAAATCAAAAGAAAGACAAGAGTATAGAAATTTATATAATGTATTAATGATAAAACATTATGAAAATAATATAATAAAAAATAATAGTATAATATTTTCAAGTAATCATAAATATTGGAAAGTAGTTGATGATCCAGAAGATATAGAAAATATATATATATTAATATCAACAACAAAAGAAATTTTTATAGAATATTGTAATGAAAAAAGTTTATTATATGAAAATTATATAGATAAATTTAATTTAATATTATATGGATATAATTTTATATTACATTTATAAAAATATAATTTTTATTTAATAATATAATATAACCAATTAAAATCATTATTATTTAAAAATGTTGAAAATTCAATTTGATGATTTTTACATTTATTATTAAAAATAAGTTTATAATCAATAAATCCAATTTTATAATAAAAATTGATAAATTCATTTTTATTTTCAATACAAACAGTAATAAAATCAATATTAGTAAATTTGTTAAAAATATAATTAAATAATATTTTACCATAACCTTTATTTTGAAATTCTTTATCAATTAACATAAATTCAATAGATATAAAATTACCAATATTATCATTATAATGTCTTTGATAAAAAATAATAAATCCAATAATTTTATTATTTAAAGATAAAAAAACTCCTTGCCATAAAGGGATTATATAAATATTTTTATTTTTATTATTAATATAATAATTATTCCAATTATTAAAAGATGATTTAATATCATTAGAATATAACCATTTATTTAAATCATCTTTATAAAAATTATTTCTTTTAGATAAAATATTAATATATTTTAAATGTGTATTATTTTCAAAATTAATATTTAAAAAATTCATAATATATATTATATATATATATATAATGTATAATTTTTATATAATAAAAAATTTATATAAAAATAATATATTAAAATTAAATATGAATAATTATATAATAGATTATTTAAATAATTCAAATGATATTGAAAAATATAAAAATTTAATAGAATATTATATATTATTATATAATATAGATTTAAAAAAATTAAATAAAAAAGAATTAAAAAATATATTAAATAATGATATATTAAATATAATAATAAAATATATTTCAACTAAAAAAAATGACTTAAATATAAAAGATTATGAAGATTTAATAAATAAAGGATTAAAAACAAAAGAATATGAAAAAGAAATAATAAATATATATAACAAAAATGGAAATAAATAATATTATAAAAAATATAAAAAATTTAAATATAAATAAAAAAAAATGTATAAAATGTTATAAAAATTTTAATTTTTTAATTAAAAAAAAATGTTTTAAATGTTATAATATAAAAAAAAAAATATTTTTATATAAATAAATTATTTTTTAATAAATAATAAAGCGATTAATGAAGATAAAAAAATTAATGATATAAAAACTAATATAATAATTGTATATATAAAACCAAATTCTCTTCTCCAATTTTCAGAACATATACATTCTTTTATTTTTAATTTTCTTATATAATCAATAATAGTTATATAATAAAAGATTTGAACAATACCTAAAATAAATCTTAAAAATAAAATAAAATTATTATTAAACTGTAAAAATATAGTAAAACTATTAATTACTATTGATACCATTAAAATAATAGCAATAATATTAATATATTTTCTATGCCATAAATCAGCACAATCACAACCTTCTTTTTTTAATTTTTCAGTCCATTGATACATTGAAATATGTAAAATATAAACTAATACAATAAAAACAACAGCTATTAGAAATTGAATAATATTATTCATTATATTATTAATTTAATTATAAATAATATTAAAAAATGATAAATTAAAAAATTAAAATTAAAATGAATTATTTAGATTATTTTAAAACAAAATCAAAAATAATTTATAATATATCAGATTATAATTTAGAATTTATTATATCATTAATAACAAGTTTATCTGAAATAAAAAAAAATAGTTATATTGAAGTAAAAAATTTAAAAAATTATAAAGAATATAATAATAAAATAGGAAAAGTTATAGAAAAATTAGATAATAATAAATTTAAAATATTAATAAATAAAAAATATTTATGTATAAAAAAAGAAAATTTAATAAGATATCCAATAATATTATATTTATTATCTAATGAAATAAAAAATAAAAAAGATTTTCAATGGTATAATATTAGTTTTAATTTTCCAATATTAAATAATAAAGATTTTATAATAATATTTTATAAAGGTGATTATTATTTTGAAAATATAGAAAGATTAAAAATAGAACAATTAAATAATTTTTTTGAAAATGCATCATATGAAATAACAAAAGAATGTAATATATGTAATGAAGAAAAATTAAATTTAGTTTGTTGTAAAAGATGTATAAATGCATTTTGTAAAGAATGTTTAAATAAATTTCAAAAAAAAGAGTGTCCATATTGTAAAATAAATATAGAATATGATATAATATCAATTTAAAATTCAGTTAACCAATTACCATTTTTATCTTTATATAATTTCCATTTTTTAATAATATAATCTTTAGGTATTTTATTAAATTTATTAAAATTATTAATATGATACATAGCATTCATTTTATTTTTATTTTGTTTAATATAATCTTGTCTTTTTTTTAATAAATAATTTTTATTTTTTTTATAATATTGTTTTTTATAATCAGAAATTTTATTATTATTATCAATAATATTGATATTATTAAGTTCAATTTTAATATTATTATTATTATTAATTTTTCTATAATCTTTCATTTGTGTATTAATAGAATTTCTTAATTTAATAGCATCATCTTTCATATCATTATAATTAATATTATTATTAGATCTCCATGATATATATGAACTTCTTATCATATTAACACCAATTTTAGGATTTTTAATTATATTTTCCATAATTTTATTAACATTATAAATACTTGATTTTTTATTTATATTTTTTAATAATGGAAAAACCCATTCTCTTTTATATAATTTATAACTTTCTTTAAATAAATTAGATAATTTAATTTTACTTTCTTTTGAATATCCAATTACATATTTTTCAGATTTTTTATTTTTTTTAATTTTATTAAATATATATTGAATATAACCTTTATTCGGTATATATATATAATCAATATTTTTATCAATATTTTTATCATTAAATATAAATTTAGTTTGCATTAATTCTTTTCTTGTTGGTGGTGTAAGTACATATGCACTTAATAATAACATTTTATAATGTAATTCCCAAACTTTATTACTATTAATTTCAATATTATCTCGCCATTCTTTTTCTAATTTATCTCTAATTTCTAATAATTTTGAAAAATTAATAAATTTAGTAATTTCATATTTATTTAAAGTATTTTTTCCAGATTCTTTTTCAATAATAATTTTATTAAAATCAGTTTGTAATTGACTATATTTTTTATATAATTCATGTTCATTATTAAAAGCAATTTTCATAATTTTTGAAAATAATTTTAAATCATTATTAAATGTAGATACAGATTGTTTTAAATCAATTCGTTGTTTTAATAATAAATAAAAAATTTCTAAATTATTAATAACAAACCAATCTAAATTATTATTATTTAAATATTGAGGATAAAAATTTTTTATTATATAATTAATTAAATTAATATAATTTTTATCTAAATCATCAATTGTTATATTAATATTTTTTGGATAATCAGATAAATCATATAAAAATAATAATTCTGTCCATGATGATTTACCACCATATTCTCCAATAAAATTATATTTAGCATAATTAAATTTATTTTTTAATGTAAAACCTTTAATATTATTTAAATAAAATTTTCCAGTATTATATAATGTTATTAAATCATTATTTTTATTTATTTTTAATAATTTATAATTGTTTTTATATTTCCATTCATCTGGCATTTTATATATTATATAAATATGATTTATTTATTTTTAATTTATTATTATTTATATCTTTAATATTAAAATTATTAACAATATATTTTAATATTTCATCTACATCATATCTTTTAGTAAAATCCATATTAATCATATTTTTTAATAAAATATTATATTTTTTTAATTCATTTTTATTATTAAATTTAATACATTTTCTAAAAATATAAAAATTAATACCTAATGAATATATATCAATTTTTTTAGGATCTAATTTTTTAACATCAAATTTATTCCATAAATCAAGTATATCTTTATATATTTCATGTTTTGTATATAAATCAAATTTTCCATAACTATCTTTATAAAATATACTAATTATATTTTTTGTTGAATAATGTAATATTTTTTCAATAGTATATTTTTTATTTTCAATATATAAAAGATATAATCTTAATTCTGGTGGATAAAAAGCATATTTATGTTGTAACATACCAAAATTATTTATATTATAAATCTTATTCAATTTTTTCTCTAATCCAAAATCTATTAATGATAATTTTTCATTACTTATTAATATATTTCCATAATTAATATCACTATGACAAAAACCAGCTAATTGATATTCTTTAAATGCTAAAAAAAAATTATATAACATATAACTAAATTTATTAAAATTTATTGTTTTACAATTTAAATCATGTAAATTTGTTCCTGCATATTGATATATTAATTGATATACAATATCATTAGTATCAGAATAATTGTCATATTTTTTATTATCTATTAAACATTCATATAATTCTTTATATTTTTTTATTGTTAATATACTATTCGCACCTTTTAATTTTATAGATAATTTATCAAAATCTTTAATAGTTTTATATCTTTCAAGAAAAATTTTAAGTTCTTTATCAAATTCATTATAACTTTTATAATTAATTTTAAAAATTTTTCCAACATCTTTTTGATTTTTATCAGTATATTTTATATAAGTTTTTTTTATATTTTTCATAATTGGTGGTTGAATAACACAACCATATGAACCATCACCTATTAATTTATTAGTCATTTATTTTATTAATTAGATATAATTTAAAAAAATTTATAAGTTTCTTCTTAATAAATAATATGTCATATAAATTACAAGTAATAAATGATGAAGCTAAATATATATTTAAAGGCGTATCATTATTTGATAATGAATTAGATTTTTTATTAGATAACAATTATACCGAATTTTATATAAATTTAAATTATTCAAATATTAATTTTAAAATTAATACCAATGATATTATTACATTAAATGATAATAATATAATATTAAAAAAAAAAGTTAAATTTGAAGAAACTATAGAAACATTAAATATAAATGAATTATATATAGAAGAAAGAATTAATATAAAAAAATTAAGTGGTAATTATTATTCAAATGAAAATATACCATTTTTAAATAATGATAATAAAATACCAAAACAATATTTTCCTTTAGATTCATATTCAAATATTATATATACTTCACATTCAAATATAAATTTAAATAATGGTAATATATTTATAAAAAATGGAAATTTATTAATAAATAATAATGATAATTATTCAAATACAGATAGTATTTTACATATAAAAGGTGATAATGCTGAAACATATGTTGATAAAAGATCAACAATTACATTAACTGATAATAATAATATAGATACAATAAAAATATTTGCAAATTATCCTTTAATAACAATTGGTGATATAAATGATAATAAATTATTAAATTTAAGAAAAAAACATGATTTAAATTTATATGTAAATTCAAATGTATGGATAAATAAATGTTTAGGAATAGGAACGGAACCTAATGAAAATTTTGGATTAAGAGTAAATGGTAATATTGAAATAACAGGAAATATAATAAAATTAACTGATAGTTGTAATCTTAGTTGTAATTTTGATTTAAAAAATTATGTTAAAAAAGAAGATTTAGAAAATTTAGTAAATGATTATGAATTATCATATAGTGTTAAAAATTTTTCAAATTTAAATAAAAAAATAAAAAATATAAATGAATCACCATTTATTATAAATGATTATAGTATATGTTTAAATAATAAACAAGTAAATATAAATTATTTTGAAAGTTCAGATATAAATGAAAATACCGAATTAGGTAACAATAAAAATGGAAGAGTAACTTACCCATCTTTATTTGTAGGTAGTTCATCTAACATTGATCCAAATGGTAATGAAATATTATTTAGAGGTATAGTATGTGATAATGATATAGCAGCTTATTCTGATAGTAATATAAAATATGATATAAAACCTTTAAAAAATAGTCTTCAAAATTTATTAAAATTAGAAGGTATAAAATATAAAAGAAAAGATTTAGAAACAAATTTAGAATATATAGGTTTAATAGCTCAAAATGTAGAAAAATATTATCCAGAATTAGTATCAAATCATAATGATACAAAAATATTAGCATATCAAAATATAGTAGCAATAATAATAGAAGCAATTAAAGAATTATATGAATTAATTAAAACCTAATTTTTAAAATTTTATCAATACTATTTTTAAAATCAGTTTCAATAGTATTACCATCATTAATATGTTTAGAAATATCATTTAAATTATTTTTAAATAAATTTTTAATATCTGTATCAATTGTATTACCTTTTTTTACATGTTTATTAAAATTTTTTAATAAACTATCCATATCCATTCATTTATTATTTATAAATTATTTTTTTTTTTTAGAACTATTATTTGATTTTATCAATTGTAAATCCTTATTATAAATATTTTCTAAATCATCTTTATAAATTTTATAACTATCCTTTAATTCATTTAATTCATCTAACCATATTTTATAAATTGGTGTATTTTTCAATATATCTATCTCTTTCTCTATTTTTAATGCATTATCTTCTAATTTTTTTAAATTATTAGAAGTTAATGATGAAACAGGTAATTTTAATAAATAATTATATGATTTTTTATCATTATCATTATCATTATTCTCAATATCATTATCATCATTATCATCATTATCATATAATTTAGGATAATTTAATTCTTGTAATTTATTAATAACAATTTTATCATCAACATTCATAATTTTAATAATATTATTAATAATATCATTTATAAATTTAGCTTTTGCACTTAATTTAATAAATAATTTATTTAAAACTTTTAATTGATATGTTTTTCTTTCATAATAACATGTTAATCTAACAGAACACCATTCTCTAAAAATATCAACAGTTGTATTATATTTTTTAATTTTAAGTTCAGAATTATATAAATACATATTATTTAATGATAAACAATTAGTTGATGAAAGTTTTAAATCTTTAATTGGATCAATTTTTTGATTAGGATTTAAATAAACAATAAATTTAATATTTAATGCTGAATAATAATTTTCAAAATGTTTAATTTTATTATTAATAACTAATTCTTCTAATACATCTTTTTTATAATCTTCAATAGCTTTACCAATAGGAATTTCAGTTATTTCAATAGTATTATTATCTATATAATTATAACATCCTATTGATTCATAAATGAAATCATTATCTTTTTTCTTTATTGTTCCTTTATAATTAGGATAATAAGGAGACATATTATAAAAATTAGTTGAATTAATAATATCAAATGTTTTAATAATATCATCAGATGTTATAATATCAATATTATTATTTTTCAATTCATTACATAATAAAATACATTGATCAATAACTTCATCTGGATTAAAATTAGGAATACTTGTAGAATAACCAGTACCTATACCATATACTTGAATAACTAAAACAGATGGAATAATACCTATAAACCAATCAGGTTCAATTTTTTCATTTTCTTCAATTTTATAATTTAAAATAGGTAAGTCTTCTTGTCTAAAAATTAATTTACATAATTTAGATAATCTTGTAAATAAATAACGTGGTTGAGCACTATCATCACCACCTCCTTGTAATCTTGTTCCAAATTGTCCTAATGCATCAACTAATGGAATATTATTACTTCCAATATAATTTTGTCCCATTTTAATTAATGCACCAGCTAATGATTGATCACCATGATGATATTGTGTCATACTTGCAGCAACACCAGCCATTTGACTTACTTTAATTTCTGCATTTCCAAAAATCTTTTTTTTATATAAACTATAAATTAATTTTCTTTGAGATTCTTTTAAACCATCACATAAATTATTTATATTTCTTTCAATATCTCTTTGTGAAAAATGTATTAATTCTTTATGAATTAAATCTGTATAAGACATTTCAGTAACATTTGCAAAATCAATTTGATTATTTTTATCATATTGAGCAATCCATTCTTTTCTTTTATCTGCTAATTTATTATCAAAAGCTAAATCAAAAGATTCATCAGATTTATTATCATAAGTATAAGTAACTAATTTCATATTTTTAAAATATTGTTTTCCTTCTTCACTTGTTGAAGAACCACATCCTTTTAAATATGTAATTATCCAACCATTCATATTATTATTTTTTTCCCATTCATTAAAATCTTTAATTGAATAAAAATATTTTTTATCATTATTTTTTTTAATTCTTATTATTGGTGTTAACATTGTTTTTATAAATCCTTTCATCTTAAATAATGATGGCCATTGAGATTGAAACATATTTGTTATTAAACCTTTAATATGAATACCATCCAAATCAGCATCTACTAAACATATTATACCATTATATCTTAAACTATTTGTATTTGTATAAACTTTATTACTTTCTAAACCTAATATCTTTTTTAAATTTGATATTTCTTCATTTTGAGCTAACTTATTTGTTGTTATTGATTTACAATTTAATAACTTTCCACGAATTGCCGCACAACCATATGCTTCTGAATTTTCTAATTGAGTCTTTCCTGCTGTAAATAAAGTTTGTGCTGATAAACCTTCACAAATATATAAATAACATTTATCACTCTTTTTTGTTCCTGCCCATGGTGCATCCATAAAACCTTTAATTATAACTTTATTTAACTTCTTTCCATCTGATTTACTTATTTGTTTATCCAATTGTGCATCACTTAATACTAATGCTCTATCAATTATACCACTATTTTTATATAATTTTTGAATAAAACTATCACTTATTTCACACTTACTTCCCCATTTACTTACTGGAGTATTCATATATTCTTTTGTTTGACTATCATAAGTTGGACTATTTAATAAACATTTTATACCTATAAATAAATTATCTTTTACAAATTGAGGTTTTAAAGTTTTTTTCTTCTTTTGTCCCAAATCAACTAAACCTTTTACAATTTGATTTTGTATATAATCAACATGTTTTCCACCTAATCTTGTATGAATTCCATTTACATAAGACATATGTGTAAATCCATCATCACTTAATGATGCAAATATTTCCCATCTATCATTTACTTTTTCATATACTTTATCATTATTATTTATAAAATTTTGACAAAACTTTTCAAAATTTTTAATTTCAACCTTTTTATTATTAAAATAAACATTCACATCATTTGGAGTTAAAGCCGCTATTTCAAATGTTCTTTTTTTAAAAAGACCATAAAGATCATCAGATATTTCATTGAAACCAAACCTTATTAAATCAAATTTACACCTTATTTCAGTATAAGGTTGTTTTTTACTTTGAGTTATTATTGGTTTCTCTTTTATTAATAAATTATCTTTAAAAGTTTGTTTAAACATCTTTTTATTTCTATGATCTACTGTTTCAATTGTTGCTTCTTTTGAAAAAATAATTGATAATTTAGCACCTAATCCATTTAAACCTCCCGTTAATCTTACTTCCGATTTATCATAATTTGATGATGTTAATAATTCACCAAATATTAATGATGGATTATATAAACCGGAACTTTCATGTATTTCTATCGGAATACCATCACCATCATTATATACTGTTATTTCATTGTTTTCCTTATTTATATTTACTTTTATATTTTTTACTAACTTTTTATCATTTGATTTTTCACTTAATTGTCTTATAACATGATCACTTGCATTTACTATTAATTCATCAAATATTTTTAATAATGCCGGACTATATGTTATTGATTTTTTTATTATATCATCATTATCATCTATTATATGATTTTCTATTGTTTCAGGTGTTATACTTCCAACATACATTTCTGATGATTGTTCCAATATATGAGTCCGTAATTCATGTTTTTTATATTTTTCTTTACTCATTGTTTTATTTATAATTTAACTATTTATATCATTTTTTTATTAATTATTTATATATCTTAAAATTTCATTACAAATATCTTCTAAACTATTTGTTCCATCTATTTTTAAAATTTGATAACCTTGATTTAATAATAAATTATAACATTCTTCATGTTTTATGTTCAATTTTTTTATTAATTCATGATTTATATCTATTTCATTATTTCTATTCCTTTCTTTTATCCTATTTATACATATATCATCAGATACTGATATATATATATATAATATTGGTTCCGTTATCATTTTATTATTTTTTGCATCAGAATTTTCATATAAATGATTTAATAATAAATACTCTTCATTTGTAAATTTATTTTTATATACTTCTACAAATGTTTCTCTTGTAAATTTTGCACTTCTTTCTATAAATATTATATTATTATTTCTTGATTGAATTAAAGCCCTATCTTCCCATACTTTTTTTTGAAATGAAAAATGACCTGTATCATTTAAATATATATTATCCAAATATGGTTTCCATTGTTCTATTGGTTCTAAATCAACTAATTGACCATAATTCATTTGTAATTTTTGTAATATTGATGTTTTTCCACTACCTATATTTCCATCTATTGTTATTATTGGCATTTTATATTTTTATAATTTTATTTTCATTTTTTTATATATATCATTTTAATATTAATATCTTATTTTTTTCATTTATATCATTAATATGATATATTATTTTTTTTTTTATTTTTTTACTTATTTCTTTAATCATATTTACCTTCATTTTTAAATCTTTAGTTTTAATATATTCAATAATTTTTTTTTCTAATTTTTGATTATTTTTATTACCACCATTTATTTTTTGACATCCACCAGATTTACATTTATTACATCCTCCTAATATTTTACAATTTGGACAATTACATATATTACCACCTTGTCTTATTATACCCTTATCCAAATCACTATCTGATGAAAAAAAATCTACATTTTCCATATGATTTTCATTATAAATATTTGGATGGGGAACACCACCACCTAACATATAATTCTTTTCATTACCATATATATCTGGATGTGGCACATTACCACCCATCTTTTTTAATACTATTTCACTATCATACTTTTTTAACTTTTCAACTATTTTATCTATATATTTATATATATTTAAAGGATCCTTTTTTTTTTTATTTTCTAATTTTATTCTTAATTCTTTATTTAATAATTTATTTACTATTAAATACAAATCACTCATTTTATTTTTATAATATATAAATAAATGAATCAAAATAATAATGGTTTAATCAATATGAATGGTAATAAAATTAATTATGTTAATCAATCTGAAAAAAATAATTGGAGTTGTAACTTCTCTTCTGAAGCATTATCACATAATATTGAAACTAATCAATTATCTGAATTATTCTTTTCTGAACAAAATATTAATTTTTTACATTTAGGTATTAAAAATCAAATTTTAAATAAAACTCAAGGAAGATATAATATTGTTAAACAAAATGAAAGAGAATTAAAAATTATTATGAGAGGTATATATATGACTCATAATCAACCAGAATTTGATCCACGTATTTTTCATCCTGGTTTTAAAAAAGATTTTATACCACTTAATGAACAAGTTAAAAAACTCAATATCAAAGTTTTAGATTTATCTGTTAATAAAATTATATCCAATATTAAACAAAAAAATCAATATTTAAAAGATATACAAAAATTACCAGAACCATTAGAACATCCATTACAAATGAGTGATATTGGTAAAAAAGATTTAGAATGGGGAAAAGAAATTAATTTTACATAATATATTTTGTTATTATATATGTAAAATGAATGAAGACGAAATAAAAGAACATAATAAAAATAAAAAATATAATGTTTTTATGGGAACTATTACATTATGTGTAGTATATGCCATTATTGCATTATTATTATTATTATATGCATCCTATACTGAATCTGGTAAATCTCTTTATACTAATTTAAAACCTTTTGCTATTACATATATATTTGGAACTATTATTATTATCGTTTCATTCTCTATTATTATATTTAATTATGATTTAACTACTTTAGATAGTAAAAAAATTAATAAAAATCCTTTAAACCCAACTTCATGTCCAGATTATTATGATACTAAAATCCGTAATGATACTGATGCTGACTTAACAGAATTAATAACAGGTTATAGTAGTATAGAACAAAATAAATATCTTATTGGTGCCAGTAGTATATATGATCAACCACAACCACAATCAGATTTAGATGATAATACACAACATCCATATGCTAAAGAATATGTAGATTTTTATGATTTAAAACCAAGTGAGGATAATAAACATAAATTTAAAGTTAAATGTGAGAGAGATTCTGATATATTTGAAAGTAATTATTATTTAAATAATGATGGGGTTAATGTAAATTTTGGTTTAAAAACAACAGGAACAAATGGTGAAATCGTTGCTACAACTACTGGCACCAGAATTGATAATCAATATCCATCAACATCTTTAAATGGAAAAGAAAGAAATACAATGGTTGGTGCATTATTAGCAATGGAAAATGGTATTAATAAAACTAATACTGACAAAAAAAAAATTACAAGTGTATCATCTGGTACCACCGGTGATGCTGAAAACTATAGATTTAAATGTGATCATGTTTATCCGGAATATTTAACAAGTTTAGATTTAAAGGAATATAATGCAAATGGACAAACCGGACCAATAAATAAATATAGATGTGAATTTGCAAAACAATGTGGTATAGATTGGAGTGAAGCGGGATGTTAAACATTTTTTTGTTATTTTTTTAAAATAATAATAAAACTATATAAGAATATATTATTATAATATAATTATTATTAAAGGAAAGTAATATAATAATCTTTAATTATGAAGGTTAAAAAAAGAAATGGAACTTTAGAGGATGTGTCATTTGATAAAGTAATAAATAGAATTCAAAATCATAGTAATGATTTAAATTCTTTAAATGCAACAAGTATTGCTCAATATGTATGTGCAAGAATTTATGATGGTGTTAATACAAGTGAATTAGATGAATTAACAAGTCAAATATGTTCAAGTAAAATAACAGAACATCCAGAATATGGAATATTATCTTCAAGAATAATAATAAGTAATCATCATAAAAATACTTCACCATCATTTAGTGAAGTAATAAATACATTATATAATAATGATACAAAATTAGTATCAGATGAATTATATAATATTGTATTAGAAAATAAAGAAAAATTAAATAGTATAATAGATTATGATAGAGATTATTATATAGATTATTTTGGTTTTAAAACATTAGAACGTTCATATTTATTAAAAATAATAAATAAAACAATTGAAAGGCCTCAACATATGTTTATGAGAGTAAGTTTAGGAATACATGGAAATGATATAAAAGAGGCAATAGAAACATATGATATGATGTCAAATAAATTATTTATACACGCAACTCCAACTTTATTTAATTCAGGAACTCCAAGGCCTCAAATGGCATCTTGTTTTTTACAAGCAATGGAAGATGATTCAATAGAAGGAATATTTAATACATTAAAAAATTCAGCACATATTTCAAAATATAGTGGAGGTGTAGGATTACATATTCATAATATAAGATGTAATGGTTCATATATAAAAGGAACAAATGGAAAAAGTAATGGAATAATTCCAATGTTAAGTGTATTTAATAAAACAGCAATGTATGTAGATCAATGTTTTAGAGGTGATACACATGTTTATACAATAAATGGAATAAAAAAAATAGAAAAAATAAAAGATACAGATTATGTATTAACAAGTGATGGTTCATTTAAAAAAGTTTTAAAAAAAATAAGTAATAAAGTATCAAAACAAACATATAGAGTTAGAACAAATAATTCAATAGATACAGTTTATGTAACAGGTGATCATAAAGTGTTAGTATTACAAAATATGCCATCATTACCAGTATGTGAAATGGCAAATTATTTTAAAGAAAATTTAAAACCAAAAGCAAAATATGTTGAAATAGAAAAAATAAATAGTTTTGATTATGTAGGATATCCTATACCTCAATTTGATGAAGAAATAGAAGAAGAAATGGATTATTGTTATTATACGGGTATAATAATAGGAAATGGTTCAATACAAGATAATAATCAGATAGTATCTTTTTATAAGGATAAGGGAAGTGAAATGAAAGATTTTTTATTAAAATATTTAAAAAATAAAAAAATAAAATATAATTATAGTTTTCAAAGAAATAAAAATATTATAAAATGGGAAATAAATGATGAAAATAAACCAATAAAAGATTATTTTAATTTAACAAAAGAATGTACACAATATATTATAAAAGCAATATTAAAATCATCAGGATCTCAAATAAATGATAGTTATAATTGTATGTTTTATAATGTTGATGAAAATAGAAAATATATTTGTTATATTGTAAAATTTTTATTTTTAAAATTAGGTGTTTTAACAGATGGATTTTATAAATCAGAACATAAATATAATATTTTATGTATTCCATATTGTAGTAAATTATTTGAAATATTTGATTATAAAAAAGAAATATCTGATGAAAAATTAACATATTTTGAACATAATAATATATTATGGACTTCCATAAAATCTATTGATAAAATGAATAATTTTGATGGTTATGTTTATGATTTAAATATTGAAGATAATCATAATTATTTAACAGAAATGGGATTAGTTCATAATAGTGGAAAAAGAAATGGAAATTTTGCAATTTATTTAGAACCATCTCATCCTGATATTCAAAATTTTATTGATTTAAGAAAAAATCATGGAAATGAAGCAGAAAGATGTAGAGAATTATTTACTGCAATTTGGATTCCAGATCTTTTTATGGAAAAAGTAAAAGCAGATGAAGAATGGTGTTTATTTTGTCCTTCAAAATGCCCAGATTTATCAGATGCTTATGGTGAAAAATATAAAATTTTATATGAAAAATATGAAAAAGAAAATAAATTTGAAAAAAAAGTTAAAGCACAAGAATTATGGATTTCTATATGTTCTGCACAAAAAGAAACAGGAACCCCTTATCTTTGTTTTAAAGATGCATGTAATTTAAAAAGTAATCAACAAAATATTGGAACTATTAAATCTTCAAATCTTTGTAGTGAAATTATTGAATATAGTGATAGTAATGAAACAGCAGTTTGTAATTTAGCAAGTATTGCATTACCATCATATATTAATAATAATAAATTTGATTATAATAAATTACATTATACTGCTAAAGTTTTAACTAAAAATTTAAATAAAGTAATTGATAAATCATTTTATCCTATTAAACAAACAAAAAAAAGTAATGATAGACATAGACCAATTGGTATTGGAGTTCAAGGACTTGCTGATGTATTTGCAATATTAAAAATACCTTTTGATGGAAATGAAGCAAAAGAAATAAATAAAAAAATATTTGAAACAATATATCATGGAGCACTTGAAATGTCTACTGAATTAGCAGAAACATATGGAACTTATGATACATATGTTGATTCTCCTATTTATAATGGAAAATTACAATTTGATCTTTGGAATGTTACTGTTGATAATTCATTGTGGGATTGGGACAAATTAAGACTTGATATTGGAAAATATGGAATTAGAAATAGTTTACTTATTGCACTAATGCCTACTGCCAGTACCAGTCAAATTTTAGGTTTTAATGAATGTTTTGAACCATTCACATCTAATATATATAATAGAAGAACACTTGCAGGAGAATTCTTTATTATTAATAAATACCTTATTAATGAACTTATTCAACTTAAACTTTGGAACGCCGATATGAAAACTAAAATTATTGAAAATAAAGGTAGTATTCAAAATATTGAAGAAATTCCAATACAATTAAGAGACATTTTTAAAACTGCTTTTGAAATTCATCCAAAAACTATTATTGAACTTTCTGCAGATAGAGCACCATTTATTTGTCAAAGTCAATCTATGAACTTATTTATTGATGATACTGATATTAATAAAATTAGTAATATGCATTTTTATTCTTGGAAAAAAGGACTTAAAACCGGAATTTATTACTTAAGAACCAGACCTTCTGCAAGAGTTCAATCTTTTACACAAGAAGCAAAATCTTATAAACAAGAAGAACCAGAAGAACTTGAAGAATGCTTAAATTGTAGTGCATAAATTATATAAAAAAATATACATATATCATATATAATTATGAAAGCATTTTGGATTAATGTTGATGAATGTATACGTAGGAAAAATTTAATGACATCACAATTCCAAAATATTAACTTTATCACTGAAAATAAGCGAATTTCTGCCATTACTACCGATAATGTCCATAAATATACACACCCTGATGATTTACCATATAAATGTGATCCCACTAATAACTTTTTTCCTAATTGTACAAATTGTAAAGTTGAACATTCTACACTTATTAGTCATATGTTAGCCATACAAAAAGGATATAATTCTAAAGAAGACTGGTTTATCATTTTTGAAGATGATACTATTATACCACACGAAATTGATATTCAAACATTACTAAAAACAATACCTAATGATGCAGAAGTTTTACAATTACATTGTTGTATGGGACCAACTGTTGAAAAACTTTATAATGTATACAAACAGGGTATTTATTGGATTCCATGGAAAATGATTATTCCTTCTGGATCTGGATATATCGTTTCACATAAAGCTGCCGAAAAAATTATTAATCTTTACAAAATTAATAATAAATTTCGTTTTAAAGATAGTAAATCATGTAGACTTGCTGATGTTATGACTTATGAAACTTGTAAAACTTATGTTCATACATACCCCGCCTTTTATTCCAATACAGATTATGGATCTTTAATTCATCCTGATCATTTATATAGTCATCAAGTCGCTAATAATACTATTAAACAAATTATTAATCAAACAAATTCACATCCTTTTTTAACTAAAAAAAATATAAATTTAGAATAAATAATGTTTGATCCAGATAAAATTGATAAAAAAATTATTACTATTCGGAATAATACATTTGATAATCCCATTAATTTTTATTTATCAGAATCTATTAGAAATGTTTTAGCTATTAAATTTTTATCATATAAACCTACATTAAATTCTAATATTGATAATTTAAATAGAGATAATAGAGATATTTTATTTACACTTTCCGATAGAAATGATGAATCTTATAATTTAAAAGAATTATATTCTTCTAATACAACTATTACAAATGATAATAGTACACATACATATAATACTAATTATTTTTCTAATTTTAATATTTTACATGAATATACTGGAACTGGGATTTTATCTGAATTTAGTATCGATTCTGATACTTATAATTTTAATCCCATTCTACCTAAATTAGATAGAATTATTATTAATTTTAAAAATATTGATAGTGATACTAATATTAATCAAAATAATATTACTAATTTTAATATGGATTTTGTTATTTATTCTATGAATCCAAAATTAACTATGCAATAAATTATACATTTGCTTTTTTTTTTATTTATATTTTAAATTAATAATATAAAACATATATAATGCCTTTTAAATTTAATGATATATGGAAATTTACCACTAAATATATAACTACTAACAAAAAAGTTACTATTGGAATAGATGAAACAGTAAAACCTGATGATAATTATGATTTAAATGTTACATATAATAGTGATAACTATTTAGCATCATTTAATTCTGATAAAATTCATGAAAATACTTTACCTTTAAATAAAAAATATGTATCAAAATTCAATAAAGATAAAAATAAAAATATTACTATTACAAATCCAATTATTAATACTCTTGATTTTATTAATATTGATGATACTTCCGAATTAAATAATAATAGTAATCAATATAATATGGGACAAACCAGTGATGCTACTGAAATTATATTTGAAAAAAGAAATAATAATTATTTTAATGATTCATTATATTTATTATATAAATTTGATATATCAGACTTAAATACTTATAATGCTGATAAAACTACATTTTTAAATCCTATGAATTTAGATAATATTAATACAAATTTTGATAACTTTAATGAAAATACTGATGGTTCAATCCAATATACTTATATAACTGATAATATTAGTTTATTAAACATTTATAATATCCATGAAGAAACTATCGATAATAATTATTCTAAAATTGATTTTTATAATTTTCAAGGAAATAAATATATTATTGGTAATTCTTCATTAACATTAAATAATAAATTTCTTTTATTCAATCATTTAAAATATAAAAATAAAAAAGATAACACGCCAAATTCTACTCTATTTAATTTTTCAGATTTGTTTCCATCTATTACTATATCTTTTTGGTTCTATATTAATAGTGAAGATTATAATTTAATTTTATTTAATATTGCTAATAATTCAGGAAGTGATTCTGCTAATAAAGCAGGTAATAGTATTTATTATGAAAATAGTGAATTAAAATATAAAAAACATAATAACTTTGATTTTTATCAAGATTCAACTGATGAAATTATTAGTGATAATATTTCAATTAATAAATGGTATCATTTATCTATTATATCACATAAAAATGATGATACAATTATGGATAAAACTGTATATGATCATTATCATCAAGAATATGATTATTCTATATTTAATTTAACGGAAACTAATAATAAATATAAATTACCACCATTTAATAAAACATATTTTATATTAGATGGTATTTTAAAAACAACAGTTAATCTTTATTTATTTGATAATTTTGCAGATAGTCAAAATTATATTTGTTTTGGTTCTTTTAAAGAAACTGTTAATAAATTTAAAATTATTGATGAAACTCCTCATAATGGAACTTTAGTTAAATATGGATATATTGATGATTTTAGAATGTATAATACAATATTAACTCCAAAATTAATTCAAAAAAAAATAATTGGTGATATTTTATTTATTAATAATAATACTATTAATACTATTGGTAATACTGGATTAATATTTACTTCATTTGAAGAAAAATTAGAAATTGGTGGTAATGATAACAATTATGAATTAATTGTTCATGGTAATATTGAATCTGAAACAATTAAAATTAATAATTTAACTTCTGATTTATTTTTAACTTTAGATCCACAAAATATTATTACTACTAAGAATTTTACTGAAATGATTGGATTATCTGAAAGTGACAATACATTTTTATATTATAATAGTTCTGGTTATTCTTTAAAAAATATAAATTTAAGTGATATTAGCGATATTAATGATGATTCTTCTGAAGGATTTTTATTTAAAAATGGAGCAAATTCTTATGAATTTAAAAATATATTATTAAATGATATTGACGGTATTCCTAGTCCACAATCTGGATATTTATATTATGATGGTTCTGTATATTCTTTTCAGGATGTAACAGGAGGAGGGGGCGGAGGAACTGATACAGCTCAAGTTAATAGTTTAATTGATTTAGCATTTGATATTAAATTACCACCAAATCAAATTAATATTCAAAGTGATGAAATAAATATTAAGAGTAGTGCTCAACAACCATACAGTCAAATTAATATTAACAATGATGAAATAACTATTTCATCTACCAATAATCCAGCTATTTATGTTAATAGTGATGCAAATGTTGCAATTGGAACTAATATTATTAATAATATAAATCCTAATTCAATTCGTACTATTGAATTAAATGAAGTTTATGATTATGATTCAAATATATATGAAGATAATAAATTTTCATTTCCTAATTTAATAAATCTGGTCAGAGATCATAAAAAAACGGATTTCGGAGAATATAAATTTTCTTATAAATTTGATACAACAGATTTTCAAACATCTCAACTATTTGGTGATGGAATTCAAATTGAAATTACTTTTAATTCTTATGATAATGAAAACTATTTTATTGATAATTATAATATAATAAGACGCGGTTTTGGATTTAGATATAATGATGAATTAATAGTTACAAGAAACAAATTTTTATCTGAAGATCCATCAACTTCAAATTTATTACTTTTTAAAGTAACAAGTTTATATGGACATAATAATTATAAATTTCAAGTATTAGGAGATAGTTTATTTAATGGAGAAATAACTTTAAATCAAATTAATATTACAGATAAAGCATTGAAAATACCTATAAATAATGAAAATAATATAAATAATTATGATTCTACATGTGCTTATATTAGATATAATAATACTAAAAAAATAATTGAATATTATCATTCTGATTATGAATCATGGACTACTAATTTATTAATTAATCCGAATGATGCTGAACAAATTAATTATGTTGATAATCCAAAATATAAAAATCCAGTAAATGATCTACCTGATAATAACATTTATCTAAATGCATTTAAAATATATTCATCTTTTTTTGTATATTTATTAAAAGATGATGGTGATACAGATTCATTATCTTTTAAAATTTTTTCTAAAACTAAAAATCTAAATTATGAACATGCTAAATTATTAAATATAAATGATAATATAATTGAAATTGGTAATGATGCATTAAATAATATGAATATTAATTCAAGAGACATATCAATTAACTCTCAAGACAAAATAGAAATAGTACATCAAGACAGTTTAATTACTTTAGAAAATAATAATATAATGATTAGTATTAATGAAAATTGTAATATTATAATTAATGATAATCAAGTTAAAATTAAAGGAACATTATATGTTAATGATAATGAAATTAATTCTTCAGGTGTATCATCAGAATCAACTATAAATACTTTAGATAATGGATTAGTTATTAAAGGTTTTTTAGATTCTTCAATAATAGAAACTGAACTTAATAAAACAATTGCAGACATAGAATCAGAAATAGGATTAATTGTTAAAGGAAAACAATATAATAAAAAAGAATTATTTGTTGAAGATGATATTACAGCTTTTTATCAAGCATCTGATATTAGACTTAAAGATAATATTAAACCTCTTTCAAAATCAATTAATCTCATTAAAAAATTAAAGCCTGTTACATTTAAATGGAAAAAAGATATATTTAATAAAAATATGAGAAATAAAAAAGATGTTGGATTTATTGCACAAGAACTTGAAGAAATATTACCTTTATGTGTTAAAGATACTGATTTAAATAATAATACTTATAAATATTTAAAACATGAAAGAATTATTCCATATTTAGTTAATACTATTCAAGAATTAATTGAAAGAGTTGAAAATTTAGAAAAAAAAATATAAAATTTATATATAAATTAATATAAATTAATATATAAATGTTTAAATACTATTCTTTATTAAATACTTCAAATTTAAATGTAAAACAAATTAATTTAACTACACAACATATATTAACTACTACTAATAATATTAGTACTTTAACATATAATTCAAATTATAATTTTACTTATTATACAAAAGATAATATTTTTGATGATAATGATTTAATGATTTATAATAATAATTCAAATATTAATTTTAAATTTGAAGAAAAATATATTAATATTAATATTGCTTTAAGTAATATTAGATTATTAAAATTTACACCTAAATATTTTATTAATAATAATTATTCATCATTAAATTTAAATAAATTTAATCATAATTTATACCAAACAAATGATATACAATATGAAGTTTATATAAATAGAACTAATCCTCATACTCTTGAATATCCAGAATTAATATATTTTCATACTAAATATAATATTGATATTATTACTAATAATAATAATATTATTAGTAATATTAATTCTAATATTACTGATAATACATTTAATAATGACAATACTAAAATAATACCTGGTTATAATTATACATTATTTATAAATAATCATTTAGTTTATAATTATGGTTATAATAATATTGATGATTCTGCAAATAAAAAACTCCAAAATAAAAATCAGTATATATATAATTTAATATATACTGAAACAAAAAATATATATTTTACAGAAACTAATAAATCATATGATCATAATGAAATACAAAACATGTTAGCAAATGTTTCTTATGATACAGAACAGTTAAATATTTTTATAGGATTAACTTCTGTATTATATAGTCTTAGTGGATCTGGTTTAGAAATTAATTTCCAATTAACTAATTTACAAAATATACAAAGAGTAAATATAATAAATAATGGAAATATATATGGTTATAGAGGTGCAGGAGGAACATTAGATTCTCCTAATGGTAAAGATGGATTTAATGGTATTAATATAATTAATAATAGTACTGAAAGAATAATTAATGTAATTAATAATGGAAATATATATAAAGGTGGTAAGGGGGGTGATCATATAAATGAATATATAAATGTATATGATGGTCTTTTAGACAATGGTTCTGGTATAATTCTCGATGGACAATACGGACAATATTCTGTAAGATTTGTTAATGTTGATGTCGATGGATATAATGGAAATTATTGGTCTAATTTTAGTGTTCAAACAGACCAGACACAAAGAATTTCTAATAATAAGAATAAAATATATTTAAATTTAGAAGTGCCTACAGATTATCCAGAACCAAATCCAACTGTAGATATAATAGAAGCAGAAACAATTATAATACATAACCGAATTTCATATACTTTTACAAAATATATAGAATTAGGTTCAAATAAATATTATCCTTTTTATTTTCTAAAAAATGATGCATCGCCTCCTCCTCCGAGTCATATAGTTGAACCAAATAATGGTAGTAATATTGAATTAGATCCCTCGGTAAGTTTTAACAGCAATATTATACCAATGTATGATAATTTTGAACATGAATATCAAACTTTTAATTTTAATGTTGAAATCCCCTATTTATATTATGATATATTAATTGTTGCTGGGGGAGGTGCTGGTGAAAATAGTTATTCAAGTAATGGAATAATATATCCAGGAGGTGGTGGAGGTGGTGGAGGTGTTGTTTTAATTAAAAATGCACAATTAAATACAGGTAATTATACAATAACAGTCGGTAACGGTGGTGGTTATTCGTCATTTTCCACTTCAAATTTTTATTATAGTAGTAATCAAATTAGAGCTGAACCAGGCGGAAATGGTGGATCTGGAATAGGACAAAGTATTTTTAATAGAACAAATTTAAATTATTTACAAATAGCTCAAAATATAACAGGTGTTAATGGTTGGTTTCATGTAAAACATTTAGATAAAAATGCTACTAAATGGTTTCCGAATAGAACAAATGATAGATATTTTTTAAATACTTCAGAATTTGAAAATAGTCAAGAAGAATATTTTGTTGATGGAACACAAGAACGTTTATCATTTACAAAAATTTTTGATGATAGTTATGATGAATTATTATTTATTCGTATTAATCAATATAATGTTCATGATTATTATCTTTATTGTTCAAAAGAAACTTTTGAATATATGATAAAAAATGAAAATAAAGGTATTGATATTACAAGTGGTATTGATATTACAAGTCACCCTGGTACTTATGAAACCAATAATACTGATAATACACTAATTTCAAAAAATATGCAAGCTAATGATCATTATATATTGAGAATATTTACAGATACAAATGACGATGGTTTGGTTTATATGGAAGATACAGAATATACTCTTTCCCATGGAACAGGTAGTGCAATAGCGGGTTCTGATGGTCTTTATACATTTGAGATAAAAGCAAATAATAATTATTATTATGATGTTTTTGTAAGAAACTCATTAACAAAACCTAATAGATTTAAATCAGATATTAACAATGTATTTTATTTTCATAATATTGGTGGTTCAAATATTCCAGGTGGTGGTGGTGGTGCAGGTGGTATAGGTGGTAATGATGGTAATGGTGGTATAGGTATTGATGGTATTGATGGTATATCTCAAAGTTATATTGATTTTAAAACTTATTTTGAAATTATTGATGAAACAATTGGAGAACATATAGATGAAAAAGTTTATTTTGGAAAAGGTGGTAATGCTGGAAATATATCAAGTTTAAATATAGTTAGTGGAAATATATTTACTTTTGATACTAATTATAAAATTAAGGATCATTCTATGGTAGCAATTGATAAAAATATATATATATTTGGTGGTTATGGAGGTTATGTAGATAATAATTCTCAAAATCAAAGTAATTTTGGTAAAATTGATACCAATAATAATTTAGAAATTATTGGTTTGGTTGGTCATCAGGATAATACTGATAATATACCAACTAAAAGAATATTACATTCTATGGTAGCAATTGATAGTGATATATATATATATGGTGGAGTTGATGATAATGATTCTCCTTATTTTGATGATTTTTATAAAATTGATATTAATACTAATACTTCTAAAAGAATTTATTTAACTGGTGATTATGCACCAGTTAAGGAGCATTCTATGGTAGCAATTGGTACAGATATATTTATATTTGGTGGTTATTTTAAACAAGATGGAACCGACGTGTTTAATGAAAATTTATATAAAATTAATACTACGACAAATAATTCTCAAAGATATAATTTAACTTTTTTAGCTAATCCAAATATTTTACTGAATTCTTCAATGGTAGCAATTGGTAGTCATTTATATATATATTCAACTATATTACAAAGGGGTACAACTACAATATATAATAAATTATGGAGAATTAAAATATCGGAACATGATGATGTAGACACACTACCAATAATTAATTCTGGAATTATACCACCTCCGTCAGAAAAATATTCAATTATAGCAATTAATAATATTATATATATATTTGGTGGAGATTCTTATGATTATGGTTTATTAAATGAATTATATAAAATTGATACCATTAATAGAAATACATCATTAATTTCTTTTAGTGGTACTGAACCAACTGCAAGAATTAAACATTCTATGGTAGTAATTGGTAATAATATATATATATATGGTGGTGATGTCAATGGTAATGAGGTCAATGGGAAACAATTGGATATAATTTCATTAAATGTTCAAAATGTATTTCCTAATACTGGAAATGGTGGAAATGGTGGAAATTTTAGTGTATTTAATGGTGGTTTTGGTGGTTCAGGTATAATAATTATAAGAGAAAATAATATAAAATCAAATGAATTATATAACATATTATCATTTAATTATTTAAATATAGATAATGCAGCAAGTGGTTATGATTATTCAATATTATTAAATACATCTAATAATTTAGTTTATAGTTATGGTAAAAATGAATTTGGTCAATTAGGATTAAATACTAATTCAAATATATTTAAACTAAGTCAAATAACTAAATTAATTGGTTCTAATATAAGTTTTGTTGCTTGTGGTTATTCACATTCAATATTTTTAAATACAAGTAATAATTTAGTTTATAGTTGTGGTGATAATACATATGGTCAATTAGGTCGTCATGATAATGTATTAATTCCGACAGAAATTACTAAATTAAGAGGTTCTAATATTAATAAAGTAGTATGCGGTGATTATCATACAATATTTTTAAATACATCTAATAATTTAGTTTATAGTTGCGGAAAAAACACAAATGGTCAATTAGGTTTAAGGCATCATAATAATATATCAACTCCAACCGAAATAACTACATTAACAGGTTGTAATATTAATAAAGTAGTATGTGGTAATAATTATTCAGTATTTTTAAATACAAAGAATAATTTAGTATATTATTGTGGTAATAGTAATATAGTAACAAATTTAAGTGATAATAATATACCACAACTAATTACATCATTAAATATTTTAAATATTAATAGAACCGTATGTGGAAATAATAATATTATATTTTATAATGAAAATCCAATATATAGTTTAATAAATACTGATTTACATACTAATTTATTTAATTACATAGATAATACTGACATTTTATCAAATATACTGTATGAAAGTAATAATGGCTTAAGTCGTAATGATATATTACATTCTATTAATCAAATAGAACAAAATGGAAAAAATTTTAGAAATAAAATAATATATTATAAATCACTTGAACTGAATAAATCAATAGTAGAAAATTATAAATTAAATATAAATTCTGAAAATAATATTTTTATATCTTTTTATCATGATTTAATAAAAAATTTAAAATATGAATTAGATGAAAATAATCAAATAAATGATTTAAATATATTTAAAATTAATTTATTTTTAGAACAAGAACAAGGATCATTAGAATTACCAAATCAAAAAAGTTTGTTTTTAAACTATAATTTAGATAATAATAGTTATTATTTAAGTAATAATTATAATAGTAGTAATATTAATTTTTATACAAATATAGATAATAATATAATATTTAATATAGATTTAAATATAAATAAATTAAATTTATTAATAAATAATATTAAAAATATTTTTGATTTAAATAATATTTTAAATGGTTATACTTATAATAAGTATAATTTAATATTTAATGAACTTTTTATTTATGATTTAAAAGTTTTAAATAAAAAATTACCAATTGATTTAAATTTTATAAAATATATTTCAGATATATATTTAATAACAGATCCAATTAAATATCCAAATATCGAAATATTAAAAAAAATTAATATAAATTTATTAGATAGTACAAATGATATTTTAATAACAGATTATTCTTATAAATATAAATTTCTTGATAATAATCAATTACGAAAAATTAAAATTCAAAAATATAATATTTCACGAAATTATAGTAATTTATTAATTTATAATAATGAATTAAAAACTAATATTAATAGTAATTTTTTAATTACTAATAATGAATCAGAAACTAATATTAATTCAGAAAATTTTAAAATATGGAAAATATATGATAATAATAATATTGTAGAATTAAAATTATTTAATAATGATTTAAGTAATATAACAATTAATGATTTAAATTTAACATATAATATTGATGGTGAAATAATTTTTAATAATGAAAATGATTATTATTTATATAATAATCATTTATATGATGATTATATATCTTCAAAATCTATACATTATTATAATAATAATGAAAATGTTATTAATTTTGGTGAAAATTTTAGAATAATTTACGATAATTCAAGATATTATTTTGGATTAAACAAAATTTTAAATATACAAAATATTGATAAAACAGATTATCCAACATTAAATATTAATACTGAAGATTTAAATTATTTAGATAATTTTGATATAGAAAATATATATTTTATAAATGATTATAATATCTTTAAATTTAAAAATGAAAATGGTAATGGATTAAACGAAATTTTATATTTAAAATTTGAAAATAATATAGATTTACAATATATATCTAATAATATTTTATCAAATATTAATTTAAATTTTAAATTACATATAATTATTAGTAATAGTAATATAAATATTAATATTAATATTAATAATACTAATAATTTTAATATTATAAATAATAGTCAAAATCTAAATTCTAATTTAATTTTATTAGAAAATTATCAATATTTATTTAATTTTGAATTAGATATTAATAATATTAATAATAGTAATTTATTAATTAATTTTTCAAATATTCAAGATAATTATATAATATTAGGAATATATGATTTTAAAATAAAAGAAATAGAAAATATATATTTAGATCAACATGATAAAACATATTTTCGATTAACTAAAAATATATTTACTAATAATCAATCTTTTCCAAGTTCTGACTTTATAGAATCAACATTAGAAAACATTGAATTATTTATTATATCACAAATAGATAAAAATTTAATAGAAAATAATAAAAATTTAATAGATAGTTATAAAATAACACCATTTACGATTAAACAAATAATATCATCATCATCTGAGAAAGACTATACTATTAAAAATATAAATACACATAAGTTTGTAAAAATAACTTTAGAAGAATATAATACAGATTCTATTACTCTAATAGAATTTAGTATAGATCAGAATGATGCATTATATGAATTTACACTTCCGGAACGAAATAAATTAGTATTTCAATTAGATATAAAAAAAAATAATATTAAATTTACTGATTTAATAAATACTTTTAATTCGGAAAATAATATTGATAATTTAAATAAATTTATTATTGATATTTATTCTAGTTTAAAAGATAGTGAAAATATTGATAAAAATTTAGGAAATTATTATGGATATATAGCAAATAATAAATCAATAAGAGACTTATTTTATGATACTGATCATAAATTAAAAGAATTTAAAATAAATTATAGTCTTTTAATTAATGAAAATATTCCAAAATTTAATCAATTTAATCAATTTAATATTGATACTAATTTTATAATAACAACAATTTCTAAACCAATTGAAAGTATATTAAATATAGTATTTGATTATAGTAAAAATATAGTATATTTTAATACTGGATTAACAATATATAGATTCTTTTATAAAGAAGAAATTAATAATATTAAATTTACAGATGAAAAAATAATATATAATATAGACTTTAATAATGATGATAATGAATTTATTTATAATATAAAATTAAGTAAAAATAATAATTATTTAATATTATCAGATTATTTTAACAATACTATAAAATTACTAACTTTAAAAAATAATTATTTGTATATTATAGGAGGAACTTTTAATATAGCAGGTAATATTTCAATTTATAGTCAAGTATTAAATAAATATATATCAAGAATATATAGACCAACTGATTTAGTTATTAAAAATAATAATAATATAATTTTTATAGATTCATTTAATGGATCAATAAAAGAAATAGAATATTTAACAAATACAATATCTATTATAACAGGACCAACATTAGATGATAATGATGATAGTGATTGGATAAATTTATTTCAATATCAATCAGAATTTAAACATAATGATAATAATGTATCAAAAGAAGTAAGATTTAATAATCCAAGAAGTATTGCAATAAATAAAAATAATGATTTATTATATATAGCAGATACAGCAAATAATTGTATTAGATTAGTTTATTTATCTGGTAATAATTATGGTAAAACAGAAACAATAATAGGACAACCATATAAAGAAGGTGATCTACCAATAAATAATAATGAAAGTATTCTTCCAGGAAATCAAGTTATTTTAAATAGTCCACAACATATAGCAATATCAAATGATGATGAATATTTATTTATATGTGATACTAATAATAATTGTATTAAATACACAAAACTTACTGAGCCTTACTATACAAAACGAATAATAAATAATAAAATTTTTAAACCTAATTATATTGTTCAACATCCAAAAGGATATTTTATAATTAATGATAAAAATAATGAAAAATTATATTTACTTTATTTTAATAATAGTTTATTTAAATCAAATAATCAAATAAGTTTTAGTGATTTTAAATTAACAAAAAATAGTGACAATTTTACAATAAATCAATATATTTCATCCGGTAATATTGAAAATAATAGAATTATAGAAAATAAAATTAAAATAGATAATTTTAATATTAATTTAAATAATATGACTAAATTATCAATAGGTAATGATAATAGATATATATTAATTTATGATGATAACGAAAAATATGATAATATTTTAGATATTAAAATTTATATGATTGATACAATTTATGATACTATAGAACCAATTTTAAATAAAGATTATTTTATATTTGATCTTTGGGATAAAGTCAATTTAGATGAATTTTTAATTCCACATAAAAGACATTTAACTAAAAATTTTGAAAATTTACTTCCAAATTCTTACATTGTAAATGATGGTGACGTATTTAATGTAGATGAAGATGTTTATAAAGATCCTTTGATTGAAGATCAAAATTTTAAAGATCATAGTATTGATATTCGTCAATTATATCATTATAAAACTATAGGAAACAATGATAAAGGTATAGTAGGATTAAGATTCAATGTTTTTAATGAACCAAAATTTCAATTATTACATACAAATATATTTATAATAAATGATAAAATGTTTGATTTATCTGGAGATAATGTTGATAAAAATAATATAGTAAATACTTTATCTAAATTAATTGGTGATACTTTAATATTTTCATTATATTTAGTTAAAGATGAAAGTGGTAATAATTATCAGTTTATTATACCTTTAATTTCTCTCAAAAATAATAAATTAATAAAATTATTTGATTATATTGTAAAAGATAATTATGATGTTAATGGAGACTATGATGATGTTATTAATCAACCTACTACTGACTTTAATCTCTTTAACGATAAAGAACTGTATTATTATAGATCTGATAATAATTATAAATTTAAAAATCTTAGAAATGATAAAAGATATTTTGCTGATATAATATTAAATGAAAATTTAAACTTATATACTCCTCCGTCTGAGTTCCAAAGTCGGAGATCTGATGGAATTTATTATTTAGGTGAGCCTGATTCAATATTTTTTATTAAAAACAAAAATAAAAATAATTTTCAAGATTTATTCTCTAATATTTATATTTATAAAAGTGAATTTAATATTATAAATTTAAAAAAAAATAATAATGATGATGATAATTGTTTTGAAATTACTTTATCATTGATTGATAAAACTACAAATTTTTTAAAAAAAATATATTTTTTTAGATTTATTTTAACTGATACAGATATTATTTCAACTATTAAAAATAAAGGATTAGATCGAAATTTAGATGATAATGTTAAAGATAAAATAAATGAATTTAATTTAAATTTATCTATTTTAACATCATATAATGATAAAAAATTTATTGAAAATATATATGAAACTGATGATACTTTAAATATACAAAGAATTGAATTATCAACACATTTAGAATTTGATGGAACTAATAGTAATTTTCAATATCCCGGTATATTCTTTTTAAATAAAATAATACCAACAGATTATAACTGTAAATTTTTTGATATTATAGATTATAATTTATATATATCTATAAGAGATGATTACCAAATTGAATTTCATAAATTTGATGATAACCAATTAATTAAATATACATTATCTAATATTGATCATTTAAATTTAGAAACTATTTTAAATACTGCTTTAAATTCTAATTTAGAAAAAAATACAAAATTATTAATAAATAATAATAATAATACCTATGAAATAAATTTATTAAATATAAATAATGAATTATATTTAAATTTTATAAATATTAAAGTAAGAAAAGAGAATTCTTCATTTATATTAGATGATTATAAATCTTATTTAGAAAAAAAAACAGATGCTGCCTATAATTCTTTAAAAATTAATGAATTTCCAGTTTATATTGATAAATTAGAAAATGATTCAGTATTAGAATTAAATGATATTGATTCTTTAATTGTTACTAAAGATTTAAGTAGTATATATATTTTAAATAATTATATTATTTATAAATTAAAATTAAATAATAATTTAATAATTGATATTCCAAAAAATATAATAAATTTTAATTTATTTACTTTAACTATTCATTTTAATTTATTTTTAGAATTTATAAATTTAAAAATAAAAAATGATATTGAATATGATAGTGATCCACTTGTAGAACAACCACATCAAACAGATTATACAGATTATACATTTATAAAATATGAAGATAAAATTTATGAAAATGATTACATAGAAACACAATTAATATCATTAAATTACAATGGCGATTTAAACTTAAATATTAATTTTAATATTAATATTGATTTAAATAATTATACAACATATAATTATGAATATATATTATTACATTTTATTTTTGATAAAAAGATTGATAGTAGTAAGACTATTACTATAAAAGTTGAAAATTCTGAAAATATATTAAATGGTAAACAAATAACATTATATTCTAATACCGAACATTTAAATAAATTTAATAATCAGTCTGATAATCTTATAATTTTAGACAAACAAAATATTTCAACGAATAACTTAAAACAAAGAGTTATAGATTATGAAATAAATAACAATATTAATATTAATTATGATGAATATATATTAAATTATTTTAACTATCCATCATATGATGATTATGATTCAATAATTAATTTAAAAATTAAATTCAAAAGTAATGATGATGGTGTTATAAAACATATTTATACATTAAAAAATGATGGTATTAATGGTAAAGAACCAATAATACTAAATTTAAATAATTTATTTGATAAATATGAAAAATTAAAATATTTAACTTTAATATTTGAAGAAAATATTGCTTTATATGGTTCAGGTGGTAAAGGTGTTCCAGGATTAACAAAAGAAGGAAAACAAGAAGTTCCAGGAATAGGTGGTAGTATTATTAATATAAAATATGAAAATGAAAGTGAAAGTGAAAGTAAAATTATTTCAAAATTATATTTAACAATTAATTTTGAAACAAATAAATTATATTCTGGTGGTGATGGACAAATTGGAACAAATTATATTTATCCACAAATAGAAAAAGGTTTAATTATTAATACAACAAATCTAAGTAGGTCAGACTCTTTAAAAAATTCAGTTATATATGGTGTATCTCATCAATTAAATAGATTTGAAAATAATTATGTATTTTCAATACATTTTAAAGGGAGATCATTTTGGTTTACAAGTAGTCATTTAAATAATTATAATAATTATTTAAATAAACCAAATACATTTTTTATGCCACCAAAAGGTAATGCTAATCAATATGATTTAGGAAATGAAACAATTATTAGTTTTGATAAAAATAATCATTTTAAAATAATATATGAATATAGTGCAAACGTAATAAGGAATGATTATACATTTTATAACAATTATAGTCAATATTATGGTTTTATATCAGGTGGAGGAACACAAAATATTAATGGTGAAACTCAAATAATAAAATCTGGTTATCATTTTAAATATTGGAGAGTTCAAAAAGTTAATTTTTCATTACCAGAAATTACTGATGAAAAAAGTGAAGAAAAAGGTGACGATGGTTCTCAGTATGATAATAGTCCAATAAAATATGATAATAAAGAAAAAATAAAATATAATGATATATATATAGAAAACAATAGTTTAGATAATGATAAAATAAATGTAAAAATTAATTATAATTAAAAAATGATAAAAATATATTCATTTAAATGTTATGGATAGTTTAATTGATTATGAAATATTTGATTATGATCATGATTATTTAATTGATATTAATAATATTACAAATTATAATGATCATAATGATTTTAAAGAATATAATTGTAGTTTTACGGAATGTTATAATTATAATAGTATAAATAATAATAATTTTAAACAATTTAAACATTTTGATAAAAATAATATAAAATTTAGAATAATTAATAAAAATACAAAAGCAGGAAATAAAAATTGGATAAAATTAATTGGAAAAAAATTATGTGATGGTTGTTATTCGTGTTATAGAAAAAATGGAAATTTTATAAGGAAAGAAAAAGAAATGGTATAAAAAATAAAAGTTTTAACCTTTTTTGTATTTTTATATTTTTTATAAATAATATTTAAATAAACGACTACTATGGTAAAATAGAAATACAGCGATTCCCCATGATTGGTTCTTAACAGATTGTTTTCTCTAAATTCTATTTTATAATCCAGTTTGTCTAATTAAATTCATTTAAATATTATATATAATATAAAAAATATAATTATATCATTTTTTATATAAAAAATGATCATTTAAGAAAAATATAATATATTTAATATTGAAAATATATAATATGTTAGATATTGAAAAATTATATGATATGTCTTTTAATTCTTCAAAACAAGAAATGTTAAATTATTTAAATGAATGTAATTGTTGTTTAAGACATCAAAATAATAAACCATATAGATGTGAATTTATAAATGAGGTAAAAAATAATAAAAAAATAAATAAAAATAAATGTGAATGTAAATGTAGACATTATGCAAGAAATATATGTAGAAATGAAGAATTAACTTTTTATTTAGTTGATTTTATATAAAATTTTCAAAAATATATTCAATCATATCAATATTAAGTAACATTAGATATTTTTTACAAATATTTATTGTGTTATTATGATTATCTATTTCATTTTTAATTTCTTCAAAATTTTTATGATAAGGTATATCATTATAAGAATTATAAAAACAATATCCGTGATATATTTCCCATAATATATCATTAATTTTATTATTATCTTGAATTTTGATATATTCAATATATTTTTTGATTTCACTATAATGTTTAATTTCATCTAAAATAGGTTTAATTTTATTATTGTTATATTTAGTTATAAACATTTTGTATTAACAATTAATTTAATATTATATCATTTTTATAATATTTTAGGAATAGGTTCATTTTCAAAAATTGATGGATTTAAAGATAAATTAAACCAATCAATTTTATCTTTATTTTCTTTAAGAATATGAATAGCATTTTTATTTAAAGATAAATTATTCCAATCAACTTTATCTAAATTTTTTTCAAGAATATGAATAGCAT
>CERW01005861.1_pt1 | contig 39969 bp, 39 predicted proteins | sample 530751 | NCBI WGS metagenome assembly CERW01 (sample SAMEA2620929, study PRJEB7988) | marine metagenome | biome: marine biome (ENVO:00000447); feature: surface water layer (ENVO:00002042); material: "saline water (ENVO:00002010), including plankton (ENVO:xxxxxxxx)" | depth 5 m | reverse complement strand
TTGTAAAAAATTATTACTTAAATTTTTAAATAATTCTACTTTTTCAGACACTTTTAAGTTATTTTGTAATGCAAGTATTAATACACTAGCTCCATTAACAACAACATTTGGTATTTTCATATTACCTTTTGCGTTATCAAATGAATTTAAAATACACATAACAGAACTTGTAATTATTAATGGTATTTGAAATGCAAATTTAACAAGACTCCAATGTTGTGTTGCTTTTTGACATAAAACAGACATTGCTTCACATTTATCTAGAAGCATATTTAATCTTTCGTCGTGTGATATATGTAACGAACTAACTCGTTTCATATTAATACTCTATTTATTAATAATAATATTTAATTCATAATATGTTTAATTTAATATTTGAATTAAATTAAATATTTTTTCTTTTAATAATTTATTAGATAAATCAAGCGATTCTAGTTTTTTTTAAAAATATCAATTTCATTCAATAATATTTGTTTATTATTTTTAATATTAAAATTTATTTGTATAATATTATTATTAAAATAAATATTATAATTTTGATATAAATAATTATTTAAATAATCTTTTATTAGTAAATTTAATATATAATCCAAATTGTTTAATATTGTAATTATATTGTAGTATTTAATAATAAATATAAATAACTGTATTTTCAATTTAAATTCATTATAATAACAGAATAAATTAATAAAAAATATATTATCATTAATATCAAGCATCATTTCTTGTTCTTCGATATAACATATTTTTTTTTTTCTCTTTATCTTTCATCTAAAAGATTAATATATTTTTAAAAATTTTAAAAAATCTATATATCATCAATATCTAATTTAGTATCACTATCATCACTATTAATGACATCATTATCACTATTACTTTTGCTATCATTATCTGTACTATTTCCATTATAATCAAATTCTAATCTATCATCATCATTAATAACAGTATTATTATCACTTTTTTCAAATTTAGTTTTATTATTATAAAAATTAATAATGCTTTGTGCTAAAATTTTGTCTTTAATCAATGACTGAATTTGTTCTCTATTAAATTTATGTACAATATCTACTTTACTATTTTGATAATCTCGAAGAGATACAACTACAATGTCGCATTTTTCAATTAAAATTCTTTTTGAAAATTTTCTTAATGAACCTCTAATAATACCCATACATTCATTACCAGAATTAGTAAATAATGAAACCCTACAATTGCCTAGTAATTTAGTAACAATCGCATATTCTTCATTAGTTTTATCTAAATTATAGTCATTATTATGGGAATTATTTAAATATTTTTTTTGTTTTTTATTTCTAATAGATGTTTGATACATAATTCATTATACTATAATATGTATATATCTTTAAATAATATAAAAATAAAATTAATTTTATTATTAGATGGAGTAATGAATTACATAAAAAAATTTATATCAGGAATAAAATTAAATAATGAAGAAATAACAGATAATATAAATAAATCATATTATGATAATAGTATTAAAAATTATGAATTAAATAATACTTTTTTTTTACATACTGATAAAAATACACCATTAACAAATATTATTTCAGATAATATCTACAAAGTCAAGGTGGTAAATGTGTTATCAGAAAATAAAATAAAAGGAATTATAAATATAAATTCAAATTTTTTAAAATTTAATTTTATAATTTTAAATAAAAATTTTTCAACCAAAGAAGAATTATATTATTTTATATCAGTTAATAAAGACATTGAAACAATGTTAGATGAGTTTAATAATCATAATTATTTCATTAAGGTAATCATAACTGAAATAAACAAAAAAAATTATGTATTATGTAATATTATTTAAATTATATAAATATAATATCTTTATTTTATATACAATGTACTTAAATGACACATGGTCTTTTTATTTTCATGATCCATATGATACAGATTGGTCAATAGAAAGTTTTAGTTTTATATCAAATATTAGTAATGTAGATGATTATATTTCAATTTTTGAATGTTTTAAAGATATATTATCAAAGGGTATGTTTTTTATGATGAGAGAACATATTTCACCAATATGGGAGGATGAATCAAATAAAGAAGGGGGGTGTTTTTCTTATAAATTATATAGTGATAATTTTCTAGAAAAATTTTTTGAAATATTAGCATTAATGATAGGAGAGAATTTAGGAATAACAAATAATATTTCAACAAATATTAATGGTATATCAATATGTCCAAAAAAAAATTATTATATTGTTAGAATATGGATTAAAAATACAGAATATGCAATAAAAGAGAATTATAATATTAATATACCAAAATATACTACTATTTTATATAAAAAACATAATCTAATATAACATATATATAATATAGATATATATCTATATCTATATCTATATCTATATTATATATATATCTATATCTATATAATATTATGCAAAGTATTAAAACTTTAAAAACTACAATTAAAAATCCTATTATAAAAGAAAAAAAATTTGTATAATTTTTTAAAAAAAGAAGATTTAAATTATGGAACAAAAGATGGTTACGATTATTTCATAATACCGAACCAATATTATATATAGAAAGGAGTAAATCTAAATGATGAAAAAAATAAAAATGTTAATATTGAAGATAAAGATAGTATAAAAATATTAGATAATATATCTTCATATTTTTTTGCAGATAAAGAAACAGCATCTTTATATGGTTCAAAAAAAGGTCAGGATAATTGTATTGATTTACAATTTAAAATTGTAAAAGATTTAGTTTTAATGGATATAAGTAATATAAATACGATAATAACATTATTTAAATATTTACGGAATTTAAAATACGAAGAATTAAAAGAAATGAAATATTATTTAATGAATTATTAGATTGGAATAAATCCATTAATTTAAAAAAAATTATCCAACTGAAGAATTATTTTTTGAAAAAAAATGGAAAGTATGGCGGGTTGAACAAATTACAAATACTTTAAACTATGAACCAAAATATGTTAATGATAAAGTAAGTTTTCCAAAAACACCAAAAAAAGTTGAAAGGAAATCAGATGATTTTTTTGACAAAATTTTAGTAGATTTAATATGTAATATTTGTAAAAATAAGGGTATTAATGGATGGATATATTTTAAACAAGACGATAACGATTTTCATGATGAAATTATGTTATGTGAGGCACACGAATATATAGAGTATATAGATTATCATAAAATATAAAAAATATATAACACATAAAAACCCATTTGTATTTATTCACAAACACATTGAGTTTCGTGAATTAAGCAATTCTTACAAAAGTTTCTAAATTCCATATTATAGTGGTCATCAATACAATAATCATCAATATTTTTTTTCATTTTGATATAATCAAAATCTTCCTCAAGAATATTTGAAATATTTGGAAGAACAATTTTTTGAAATATATCATACATATCATCCATAGTTTCCGCAGTTTCGCACCAATCGTTATAGACCATCGTTTTAATTATAAATTCAAAATAAATAATCATTTTTTTAGATATTATATTTATTTTTTGTACATTTTATATATTTTGTATATCTTTATTTTTATAAATATTGGTAATATCAATATCTTTTATATCATCAAATAATAATTCAATAGTTTATGTATTAACTTTTCCGTAAACAAAGACAGAACCTTTCATTAATATGTTAAAAAAATATAGATAACAACTTATTCATTTTTTTAGTATTTATCATTAATTTATAAACAAAATTATATATAAAATTTTACAGTATTATTTAGATAAATGAATAAAATAATAACATATAAAAATAGTTTTATAGTTCAAAAAGAATTAAGAAAATTGATAAATATTTTAAAAGAAAATATATTTGAAAATAATGGAATATTATTTGGAGATATTGTTGCAAATTTATTAATAGTAAAATATTATAAGAGTATATTTGAGAGAAATAATATTAATTTTGATTATTTTTGGAATAATGATATTGATAAAGAAACAATATTAAGAACAGAAGTATGTAATAAAATAGATGTATATTTTAATAATTTAGAAGAATATACAAAATTTGTAGATTTTTTAAAAAATAGTAAAATATTTGAAATAACAGTAATAAAAAATATAAAAAATATAAATGATTCTCCATATATAAATAATTTTTATGAAATATCAACTAAATTAGGAAGAACATTAACTTATGTAGGTTATCAAATAAATGTTAATATAAATATAATAGTTAGAATACCCGGAAGTAATAGTTATTTAGAACCTCCATTTAATGATACAAATTTTTTAACAGATATATTGATAATGAAAAAAAATAGAGAATATAAAATATCAAAAAATACAGGTATAGTTGAGATAGATAAAATGAATATAATAGAAAAAAGTATATTTTATAGTAAAGTTTTGAAAGAAATATGTTATAAAAATAATTATATTTTATGTAAAAAAATAGAATTTAATAATATAATAGCAAAAAAAGTATTAGAATATAACAAAAATGAATATTCTATAGTTAATTCTCCTTTAATAATAACAAAATGTAATAATTATTTTAAAAATAAATGTTATATATGTCAATATGAAATAAATTATAATGATGATATAATGTTAATAGATAATATATCAAAGTGTATGTTACATAAAGAATGTGGTTATAAATATATGGAAAATTTATTAGAAACAACTGAAAATATAAATTGTCCATTAAGACAATCAATTAATTTTATTAAGAATGATAATAATTTAATATTTTAATATATCTTTAATATTTCGAAGAATAGTATTAGAATTATATAATATTACAATATTATCATTATAATAAAGAAATTCATTTTCTATATTATTTGTATTGTTAATATTAAAATTATTTAAATCAATATATTTTATTTTTTTTTTAGGATTTAAAAATTTTGAATAATCATCATATAATTTTTTATTGTTAGAAAATTTATTATTATTATCAAATGAAGATTTTAATGTTAAAATATTATTTTTATTTTTATTATAAAAATTATTAGTATAATAAAAATTATTTAGATAACAATCATATAGAGGTAAAAAATATAAAATAAACAATAAAATATTTTTTTGCATTGTTTATTAATTATGTACATATTTATTTATATCATTTTTTAATATTATTGTATGCAATTAAAATACCAAATATAAAACCTAAAATAAATATAAAAGAAAATATTAATTTAATAAAATACCATATATATAAGAAATCTTTTTTAACAGATTGAGAACAAACACAGTCTTTTTTTTTATTAAGTTGATTAATATAAAAAACAATTATTCCATAACTAATTACATTATATATAAATAATAATAATGATATATAATGTAATTTGATAGTGTCTCTAAATATTACTAAATATAAAAGAGATATAGAGGCATAGCATAATATAAATATAAAATAAAAAACAATATAGTCAACATACCATTTGATATTTGAGCAATTACATTTCGTTTTTTTCATATTATTAAACCATAATAATCCAACAATAGGTGGTACAATAGTTAATATTAAATTAAATGTTAATAGTAATATAAATGATACATTACTTAAATTTGACAATTTAGGTTGTATTTTTTTTGTTTTAGAATTCATTTATTTTCTAATATAATAAAATATTATATTATTTATAGATAATGAATTCTAAAAAATTTGTTAATAATTTCAATGATTATTTAAGAGAAGATAAGAATATGTCTTATAATATTAAGCATTTAAAAAATAAAGATCCTGAAAAAAATTTTGATAGAATTAGTTATTCAAAAAATTATAATGATTTATTAGAAAAAAAATATGGTAATAATTTATTAATAGAAAAAACTAAAACAGAATGTTTATCAAATAATAATAATATTTTAGATAAAAATAATTATATAAAACAAAGTTGTTATAAAAGCGATATTTATTATAATAAATATTCAAATAGTCCATTTGAATTCGATAATTTTCATTATTTAAATTAATTTGTACTACCAAAACCCCCGATATTTCTATTTGAATTTTCTAATTGTTCATTAGTTTCATAAAATTTTGAATAGATTTGTTTTTTAATTAATAATTGACAACATTTAAAAGGCAATGTTAAATCGGGCATTTCATCATCTATTTTAGTTAAAGCAACATATAAATTACCTTTATAACCTTGGTCAATTATTCCAATACTATTACTTAACATATAACCAGACTTACTAATTGAACTTCTTGGTACAATTTCAACATAATAACCATTTGGAATATCAATTTTAATACCAGTATCATATAATTTAGTTTTATTACTAAATGTTTTATATAGACTAATAATAGTAAGATCATAACCAGCATCTGACATTCTTGTTTTAGATGGAATAATTGCATTATCACATGTTTTAAGAACTTTAATTACAGGAATTGATGTAATACAATTTAATATATTTGTAAAATTATTATAAAAATGTTCGTCATAATAATTATTATCAATATTAATATATAATTTTCCTAAAAAGTCAATATTATTAACATCAATGTATTTTAATGTATATAAATTTTCTCCTTTTTCAATAACTGCAGGAATATCAATAAATTTTTTAATATTTTCTAATAAATTTCTATCTTCATGTGAAATAATTGAATATATATTATTAAAACATGATATTAATCCATAATGTTCAAACAAAGCTCTAATAAAACCCATTGAGTTATCAATATTATTTTTAATAATATTTGAATAATCTTCTGAAATAATATTTGATATATTATTTTTTAATATATTATTTATATTATTAATGATATATTTATTATTAATATAAAGATTTATATTACTATCATATGTAATATGACCTATATCTTGAAATAATTTAATAATATCTAAATTTAATAATTTATTTTTAAATACAAAATGATATGTATCATTTTCTAGAAGTTTATTATAATTAATTAATAATAATCCTAAAATATAACTATTATTATTTGTTATATAACTAAAATCATATTCACGCATTTTAAATATTAAATTTAATATATATTTATATCATTTTTTTATGAAAAATATATATAGTTTTTATCATTCAGTATTATTTTATTTGTTGGATACATTTGTTTAAAAAATAATCCTAAATTTTCATGAATAGTTAAAGTATCATTATATTTAAAATTATATATAATATTTTTTGCTTCAAAATTTGAATGTATCCAATAATGAACCATATAAGTATTATTATCATAATGTCCTGTTTTAATTCTATTAAAATCCTCAATAGATGATTTTAATTCTAATTTTATATCTAATATAGGATAAATTTTATCAGTTTCAATTATATTATATAATGATTTATCAGTTAAATGTAGAATTTTCATATATAAATTAGAACCGAAAATATTAAATTGATTAAATATTTTATCACCATGTATATTATAAATATAAATGATACTATTAATAATATTTTCAATTATTATATTATTTTTATTACAAGCAAAAAAAGCATTGCATATATAATTTTCATTATTCCATACATATTTTGTTTGTTCTTTTGGTTCATATGATATATAAAATAAATCTTTGTCAAAATCAAATAAATTAGCTAAGTTTTTTACTAATAATATATCTAAATCAATATAAATACCTCCATAATAATGTAATATAGCAAGTCTCGCTAAATCACTTTTTTGAACTCCTAAAATATTTTTAGAATATATTTCATATAATTTTTCATAATTTTTATTTAAAAAGTCTTCAATATTTGAGTCAGTCCATAGTTTAAATTCAAAATCAAGATTTTTTTTTTTACTTTCTTCAATCATTTTATCAAAAATTAGAGGTAATTGTTTATTATTATCAAACCAAGTTTGATGAATTATTTTAGATATCATTATTATATAAATATAATAGTCTTATATTTTAAATATATTTAATATATTAAATGAATGAAATAGAATGTTGTGTATGTTTAGAAAATATAAATGATAATTCTAAAATTATAAATTGTGATAGATGTATTAATATAATTTGTATAAATTGTTTTGAAAGAATTGAAAAAAAAATAGATGGTAATTTTTTATTATGTTATACTTGTCCAAGTTGTAATTTAGAAGTAAAATTAAATATAGATGATTATGATGTTATAAAAAAATACAACTTAATTAATTATTTAAAAAAATTAATAATATTTCAAAATAATACTCTTACAACTTTACAAATAACAAATAATGTTTTACAAAGTAAGATAGAATATTTATTATTTTGTGGACATAATTCTTATAAAATACTAAAAACATTTTATTTACTAGATAAAATGTTTGTAATTAGTTTAATAGGTATATTATATTTAATTTTCTAAATATTTCTCATCTAATCTAAAACCTTCAAATAATTTACCATCATATTTCGGTATATAATCTATAGGACTTGATGTAATTGACATTCCACAATATTCAACGGGTTTTTTATTAAATTCTTGATGTTGATAAACACCAATATTTATTGATTCTTCTAAAATCCATCTAAAATTTGTCCAAAATTCATCAGTATGTCCTATACTTTCTGATGCTAAATGAGATAATTCGTGTAACACAACAAACATCATTGTATTTAAATCCATTAATTTCTCTTTATTTCGTATACATAATACGATTTCTTCACCTTTATTAACAGAGTAACTTGTATATCTTGGATCATCAACTCCTTCTTTTAAACTATTTTCTTTATAATTATTACTTAATCTTTCTGTCCTTTCATCATTTGGATAAGATTTTTTTAAATGTTCTATTAATGTTACTATTTTTTCTCTAATTTGACCAATTAAATTAGCAGCTTCTAATGCGTCATCTTTATCTTGTACATAATATTCTCGTGAATCAAATGTGCTCTTTATTTTTGTTAATTTACTATAATAATTATATAAATAAGCTAAATAAAATATAGTTCCAAATAATATTAATAATATTAATGTTTCTAAACTAATATCCATATTTATCTACTATATAAATTAAAATAAAAAATGATTTAATAAATAATACTTATTAATTAACTAGAATGGAATTTCCTAGAAAAGATATTGATGAGTTAGAAAATAACGAAAAAACTATAAAATTACAAATAACTGATTGGTATATACCTGAAAATGATAAATCCAGACCAAGAAAAAATTATGATGAAGAACAAGATTTGTATACAATGTTAATTTATGGTACTGATGAAAATAATATTACATATTCAATTAATGTTATTGAATATGAACCATATTTTTTCGTAAAAGCACCAGAACATTGGGATGATTATAGTGATAAAAAATATCAAGATAAAGTTAATGAACTAAATTTTACTTTATTGAATGAAAAATATGAAAGTCAGTGGAATGGTAAAAAATACAAAAAAAATATTATATCAAATCATTTTAAACAACATTTCAATAATTTATCTGTAGTTAAAAAAAAAGAATTTTGGGGTTTTACAAATGAAAGAATATTTAATTATATAAAAGTTTCAGTCAAATCACTTGCATTATTTAATCAACTTAAATATTATTTTTCTTCAAAAAAGAACGATGGTTTTATATTATATGAAAGTAATATAGATCCATTTATTCGTTATATTCACGAACAAGATATCAAACCTTGTGGATGGATTTCAATTGAAGATTATGAAGTAAGTGATAATGAAACTAGATGTAATCACAATATTACAACAAATTATAAAAATGTAAAATCTTTAAATATAAATAGGATTGCACCGTTATTAATAGCTAGTTTTGATATAGAATGTACAAGTAGTCATGGTGATTTTCCATTAGCAAAAAAGGATTATAAAAAAGTAGCACAAGATTTAACTAATGTTGCAAGAAATGGATATGAAATTGATAAATCATATTTAGTTTATTGGTTACAATGTATTATTACAAAAGATGTTAATATCGATGATAATTTGATAATTAATAGAATTTATCCTAAAAAAAATATTAAATTTGAAGATATACCTAAAATGATTGAAAAAGAAGCAGAAAATATTATTAAATTATTAAATAAAGTTTCTGAAATTGATATATTAGATGAAGACGATGATGAGGATACAGACAAAAATAAACTAACAGTTGGTGAAATTAATAAATTAGAAGATGATATCAATAAATTGTTAACTCGTTCATTACCTCCATTATTTGGTGATGAGATAATACAAATAGGAACAACAGTTCATAAGTATGGTAATGCAGATATCATTTATAAAAATATTATTAGTTTAAATACTTGCGATAAAATTGAAGATTGTGATGTAATTGAATGTAAAACAGAGAAAGAAGTAATAATGGAATGGAAAAAAATGTTAGCTGAACTAAATCCAGATGTATTAATTGGTTATAATATATTTGGTTTTGATATGAGTTATTTATGGGATAGAACAATTGAATTAGGAATAAATGATACATTTGCAATGGGTTTAGGTAGACAAATTACAAAAAAATGTATTTTAAAAGAACAAACATTATCTTCATCAGCACTTGGAGATAATACATTAAAATATTTTGATATGGATGGGATTGTTATAATTGATTTATTAAAAATAATGCAAAAAGATTTTAAATTAGATAGTTATAAATTAGATAATGTAGCATCAATTTATATTGGTGATAAAAAAGATGATTTAAAACCACGAGAATTATTTGAAAAGTATAGAGGAAATTCTGCCGATAGATGTGTAATAGCTAAATATTGTGTACAAGATTGTGCATTAGTTAATAGATTATTACATAAATTAAAAATACTAGAAAATAATATTGGTATGGGAAATGTCTGTTTAGTTCCTTTAAATTTCTTATTTAGAAGAGGTCAAGGTATTAAAGTATTTTCATTAATTACAAAACAATGTATGGATAAAGGTCTTGTTATTCCTGTAATTAATAGTTATGATAATGCTTATTTAGATACAGATGGATATGAAGGTGCAGTTGTATTAGATCCAAAGGAAGGGATGTATCTAAATGATCCAATTGTTGTATTTGATTATGGTTCTCTTTATCCATCTTCGATGATTTCAAAAGATTTATCACATGATAGATATGTTTTAAATGATAAATATATAATTGATGATCCAAATATAGAATATATTGATGTATCATATGATTTATATGAAGGAAAAGGAGATAAAAAGAAAAAATGTGGAGTAAAAACATGTAAATTCGCAAAAATAAAAGACAAAGACGGTAAACAAAAAAGAGGAATAATTGCAGAGATTTTAATTATGTTATTAAATGAAAGAAAAAATACAAGAAAAAAAATAGAATATAAAACTATTACTACTAAAAACAATAGTTATTATGGTTATATAACTGAAAAAGAAAATTACTATAATATTTTAAACATTGATACTGAAGAAACTACAAAAATTAATAAAGATGATGTTCTAGATATTAAAGACACATATTCGAATTTTGAAAAAGATGTATTTGATTCTCTACAATCTGCATATAAAATCACTGCAAATTCATTATATGGTCAGATTGGTGCTAGAACATCTCCTATTTATTTAAAAGAGATTGCTGCATGTACAACAGCGACAGGTAGGGAAATGATTATGACTGCGAAGAAATTTGTTGAAAAAAATTATAATGCAGAAGTAATTTATGGTGATACAGATTCAATATTTTGTAAATTTCCTTTAAAAGATATAAATGGTAATCAAATATATGGAAAACAAGCATTACAAAGTGCAATTGAAATTGGACAAATTGTAGAAAAAGATATTGCAAAAATAATGCCTTATCCACAAAAACTTAATTATGAAAAAACATTATATCCGTTTATTATTTTAAGTAAAAAGAGATATGTTGGAAATTTATATGAGTTTGATGTAAATAAATTTAAACAAAAATCAATGGGTATTGTTCTTAAGAGAAGAGATAATGCAAATATTGTTAAAAAAATATATGGTGGAATAATAGATATTTTGCTAAATAAACAAGATTTACACGAATCTATCAAATTTTTAAATGATGAATTATCTGATTTAGTAAATGGAATTACATCAATTAATGATTTGATTATTACTAAATCATTAAGAGGTTCTTATAAAGATCCAACAAAAATAGCACATAAAGTATTAGCAGATAGAATTGGTTCTAGAGATCCGGGTAATAAACCAATGGCAAATGATAGAGTTCCTTATGTTTATATTAAAATAGATAATATAACTAAAGATACTTTACAAGGTGATAGAATTGAAAATCCCGAATATATTTTACAAAATAAATTAATACCGGATTATTTACATTATATTACAAATCAAATTATGAAACCTGTTATTCAATTATATGCTTTATGTCTCGATGAATTACCTAACTATGATAAAGAAAATGATTATTGGGATTTATTAGATGCTGAACTTAAAAATAATAAAACTATTTATCAAGATGATGATAAAAGATTTAATAGAGTTGAAAATCTAAGATTACGCATGGTAAAAGAATTATTATTTGATAAATTTATTAATATGTTGAGTGAAGTAAAACAAAAAAAAGAAAAAAAAATTAAAGAAAAAATTTCAATATCAAATGAAATCAATATTATAAATCCAAGTGTTAATTTAAATGTTACAAAGAAAAAAAATAGTAAAATTATCAATAGTATTATTAAAATTATCTCTGATAAAAAAACTATATGGAAATCAGAAATTAATCAAGGTACTGATAAAAAACAAGAAACTATAAATTGTATTATTAAAATAATTGAATATTATCATGAAAATGATATTAAAGATGAAATTAAAATTAAATTAAATAATAAAAAATTTGTAAATGATTTCAATATAGCAACTATAAATTTAAATGATTTTAAGAAATACGATCAAATAGATGAAAATCTAGTAGAAAAAGCATTAAATACTTGTGATATAGGTATCATGTCAAATTCAATATCAATCTTAGATTTTAAAAATATATTCTTATCAAATAAAAAAATTACATTTATATAATAGATTAAATGAATAAAATATTATTAATTACAATATCTATAATATTAATATTAACTTTTTTTATTATATTTAAAAATTTTAGTAATTATGAAAAATACATTAATATCATGGAACATACCCATGATATTAAACATAAACATTTAGATAATGGTGATGGTTTATATGGTAAAATTATAGGTGATTTAAGTCATTATCATGGTCATAATGATAATATTCAAAAAGCAAAATCTAAAGAATATTGTACAACAAATATAATTGATTCTTATTGTTATCCATTTAAAGAAATAGTTTTAAAAAAAAATCAAAATTGCGAAGATAAATGCACTGAATTAAATGGATGTAATGGTTATTTTACACATAATAATAAATGTTTTATATGTAATGGTAAGTTTAGAAAAAACGATGGTAACTATATTAGTAATATGAATATTAAACCAGATAAAAAATCAAGAACAAATAAAGTATCCGATTTACATATATGTAATTGGAATAATGCTCACAAAAGTACATGTAGATTATCAGAAAATGAATCATCAATTTGTAATAATTGTTATAATTTTCATAATTCATTAAATGTTGGTGTTGATGACTGCAATACTATATGTGAAAATAAAAGTGATTGTAAGGCTTTTTTCATTAAAAAGGACAGTAATAATATGGATAAATGTTTTTTATGTGATAGTTTTAGAGATTCCTGTCAAACTTTAAATTTAACACAAAATGATAAAACTAAATTAACACACGAATGTTATTATGATGAGAATAAAACATTTGATGAATATACTCAAGAACCCCGTGATGATATAATAATAGATGAAGATTTAGAAATTGAAAATGTTATTGAATCTTCTGTATATGAATATGAGGATAATGATGAGGAAGAGGATAATTATGAGGAAGAGGATAATTATGAGGATGAATATACTGAAAAACCCCGAGATGATATAATAATATATGAAGATGATGAAGAAGAAAGTGAATGTGGTTATAATAAATTTATAAATTCATCAGGTCAATGCGAAATTTGTAAATCTTGTAGTATAGGTAAATATAATTCTAATAATTGTAATAATGAAACAAATACAAAATGTGAATTTTGTAAAAAAGGAACATATAAAAATTATACAGGAAATCAATCTTGTAATGAATGTTCAAGTGGTCCTTGTCCTTCTGGCGAGATAGAAACAAAAAAATGTAATATTGTAAGTGATAGAAGATGTACATTATGTAAAGCTAATACTTATAAAGTAACAACAAGTATAGGAGAAGAACTATGTGCTAGTTGTGATGTATTAAAAACATCTTGTAAAGAAATTGCTAGACCAAATGAATTACAGCATATAGAGTGGTTAGAAGAGGGAAGACATTCTAATTGTAGTGCTTATTCAAAAGGTTATTGTGAAAGAAGATATAATGAATGTTATGATGATGGTAATTGTGAACAAAAAATAGCTAAATATTATTATGATACAGATACATGGGATATATAATATATATTATAGATAAAATGGAAGAATGGTTTAAATTAGGATTAATTAAAACTATTTTAGTTCTTATAATAATTTTAATTAAAAATATGAAAATAAAAACATTAATTATGCATTTCCAGTTGCAGTAAATATAATTTCAACTATTATTATGATATGATACATATTTTTCTTTCTGCATTCTATTATTTATTACCATATTTTGAATATTTGTTCTTTTTCTATGGTTTTAAAGGTATTCCACCTATCTTTCTTGTTTTTTTTCAAATATACCCCATATACTATTATCTAATTACTTAATACTGTCGTTTTTACGATTCTTCGTTTTTAAATTACACAATACTGATTTTTTCTCTTTTTTTCTTTTGTCCCAAAAACGACCTAGATTTCCCGATTCTCTTTATAAAAAACCCAAAAATTTAGGGCGTTTTTGGGATTTCCTTTTAAAACCTCTTTTTTCAAAAAATTATAATAAAAAATAAGGTTGCTTCCGTCACATATACACCATTTCGTTCATATTCTACGAAAATAACTTTTATTTTCTTCCATCAGTTTTTAAAGTGATGTCAAAATCCCATTTTACAAAATACCTATATTATAAGGTAGTAATTTTTTTTATGAGAATTTGACATCACTATGTAAAATGGTATATAAAAAAAAGTTGTTTCCGTCGGCAAAGCATTTCGCTAATATTCTACGAAAATTATTCAAACATTTTAACTTATTTTTTTGATAAGTATAAATAATACTTAAAGCAAAATGATAATAAAAAAATGATTTAAATATAATTATCATATTGTTTTGGTTGTTTCATTATTTATATAAAATTGGTTTTCTTCATCTATATCTGTATCTGTATCTTCGTCGCTTTCAGGTATAAATTGTAATTTTTGATTTTGTATTAATTGTAATCTTTCATCAAAATTGAAATATTCAATATGATTATATATATTTTCTGCTTCTTCATTATTAAAATCTTTTAAATCATAATATATTAAATAATCGTAATAAAATATTAATTTACCAGAGATTCGTTTTCCTCTTCTATTAGGCAAATTTTCTATTTTAATACCAAATAAATCAAATAATAGAAATTCTAATTTTCTTTTTGGTGTTTTAGTAAATCTAATTAAATCTTTATTTATACTTGATGTTTTACCAATATATAATGGAGTTTTTATTCCTTCTTTTAGCAAATATTCGTTATACAATTCAGTTATTTTGTTTTCATTATTTAATATTTTAATACCATCAATTTTAATATCAGTAAAATTACAACCAATACCTTCACCTTTAATATCATATTTGATTTCTAATTTAGATTTAAATAAACTATCCAAATCAATAATTTCATCGTTTATAAATTTTATAGTATAATATACATAATTTAATTCACCTTGTATATTAAAATGATTTAACTTGTAATGATAATATAAAATTAGATTTCTTATAACTTTACCACTAACCCTATTATTCAATAAATTATCAATTATGTTTTCAAATTTATTTTCATATGATTTTTTATTATCAATATAATCGTCATAAATATCAAACATTTTATCAATATTGAAATAAGTATAAGCAATAAACAGATTTTCAATTTTAGACATTTTAATAGTATCATATTTTAAATCTGCTTTACCAGTTTTATCTTTTTTTTCTAATTCTTCATAAAACTCAAATAAAGAATGATCTGTAATATGATTGTTTATAATTTGTTTTTTTATATCTTCCTTATCAATTTCATAAAGTATTTTTGTTAATTCAACATCAGTTATATCTGTATTATTTTTGTTAAATTTTCGTATAACATCCGCATCATCCCAAATATTACCAATTTTTAAAATAGTTTCTCGCAAGTATCTCTTCAAGTTTGCTTATTCTATTTTGTTGCTCCATAATAATTTTATATAATTCTTGCGTAGCACTTACATTCAAAGCATATATATATTCTTTTGTTAGTATATGTGCGTCATCTACTTCATAACCATATACGAAACATTCAGTAATATTTTCAGGTATTATTTTATTACCATCTTCATCATCTAATAATATATATTCGGTTGTTATTTCTTTTACTTTAAATGTTTGTCCTGTTTCATTATTATGGTCGCCATTATATTTAATATTTATTTCATTACCTATTTGAATGTCATTAATATTTATAAATATTTTATTTTTATCACAATTACAATTTTGCATAACATTAGGTAATAGTTTTTTAACTAAATCTACTGCTTCGGGTAATATTTCTCTAACTTGTTGTGCTATAAATCCAATTACAGGTTTAGTACCCCTTGCAGGGTCTATATATTCATATTTTTTAGGTTCAATTAATAATAATTTATTTAATGCTTCTTTATCTTGAATATCTGTAATATTTTTTTTAATTCTACTATCACTATATTGCGATAATGCCCCATGAATCCATAAACTACCTGAATGATAACTTACAAACTTTGTTTGGTCGTCCTTATTTCTAAAAGTTATATTATAATTAGTCCCGTGTCCCCTAATATAAGTACTATTATCAGGTTCAAAATAAAATCTTGCTTGACCCCAATGATTATCTCCGTGCCATTGCCACGCTTTAAAAAGAACTTGTTGTGTGTTGGTTATTCCTAATGCTTCCGTTGTTCCATTTGTTTGAACTGAAAAAGCATTTCCTGATATAGTTGGACCTAATCCTGCTTGGTTCCAAAAACTTGCAGATGCTGTATTACCTGGATTACTTGGACTTCCTGTTAAAGATAAAGCACCATCTACATTTAAATTACCTTGTATCTGTGTATTTGTAACACCCCATCCCTTATTTCTTCCAATATGTATTGTATTGATATCAGCACCCTCATAATACATTAAAGAAGCTAAGCGGTCACCGGAGTCATGAACTGCAATTTCTGTATTATCAGTACATTCTAACAATAAACCCGCTGTATTACCACTCCAACCGAGTTCGACGCCATAATTTTTATTAATTGAACCAATTGCCAAAGATCCTACATCCATATGATTATTATCTATTCCATATAAAATTCCACCATTTACACATAATATTCCATCAGTCCTTGAATAACCCGTTACATGTAAATTTGCTTGTGGATTATCAGTGCCTATACCAACATTACCTTTATTATAATATATATTATCAGTTGTTCCTTGTTTTTCAAATTGTGGCGGGCATGTAACTATATTATATGGACCCACATTGCTTGTGCTAAAATTTTCAATGGATTTAAAATATGCACCTACAAAATAGAATAATAAAAAAATTATAATAATAATTATCATAATTGTATTCATTAATTCTAGTTTATTATCAAAAAAAATCATTTTGTTCTAATCAAATAATATATTTTTTTTATAAAAATAATGGTCGCGGTCAAGAAACTAATCATATGTTAATCAAATTTCCAAACTTGATAAAGAAAAATTTAGGTGTTAACTTATTTAGAAGAAGTTTTGTAACACATTGGATTGACAAAATGAATCATAATGAAAAAAAAAGATGGTTCACGCCATGCTCACAAGTTTTACCAAAATTGAAACACACTATAAAAGAAAATTTGACTCGCTTCAAGATAAAATATTTGATAATATATTCAATTAAATATTTGAATTTAAAAGATTTTAAGAACTTAAATCCTTATTTCATTATTATAATTGGTATATGTATTGCAATAACTTCATGTATAACTTATAAAATAATAAAAATAACACCTAATCCAGCATATATTAGAATATTTACTACAATTGATATTATAGTTATTTTATTAATTAGTTATCTTTTCTTTAAAGAAAAAATTAAGTGTATGATGTTAATAGGATTTGTTTTAATATCACTTGGAGTTATGATATTAACATATTATTAATTATTTAAATTTAAAAATTTTAATATTTTTATTGCTTTTTCTTTCCCTATTTTTTGAATTGTACATAGTTCTTTTATTCTATTATTATAATCTTCAATTTTTTGTAATTCATTAATTAAAATAGGCATTGAATTATATTTTTCAGAAATATGTTTTGAAATAACAAAGGAAATTGTAGGTATTTGTGATAATTGTAATAAATAACAATTATCTTGTGTTATATTTTCAATTTTTTTAGATTTTATTTTTACATTTGATAAATAATTATCTATATTATTATCAGTATTATTGATATACTTGTCTGGACATTTAATAATATTACATACAAATGATAATATAAAAGTAACAGTTTCTTGTATATTATTTGTAAATATTATTTTAATATTATCTCTATATAATGTTCTAAAATATACACTAGGAATACTTGTATTATTTCTTAATAAACTTTTATTAATTGTATCGCCTTCAATAATATAAGTAATATTATTAGGATCTATATTAGATAATAATCTTTTTTTTTGTTCTTTATATCTACCATCAGTAATCGATGATGTTAAATCATAAAGTGTTTTTCTTTCAAAATAGAAAGTTTTATTAATAGATTCTATAATAATAATCATGTCAGCAAGTTCTAAATTTTTTGAAATAATTTCGATTTTATCTTTATAAATATCTAAATCTCTTGATAAAAAATCTTTTAATATATATTTCTCTCTACAATCAATTTCAATTTTAATCATTAAATTTATTTTATATATATAATTTATAGAATGCGATATATATTTATATATTATAACATATTATACATAATATTTTTAATTTTAATTTTTATTTATATAAAAAAAGTATTAAATAATTGTTATAATATAGAAGAATTCGAAGGAACACACGAACCAGATGATACAAAAGAACCTGTTGATAGTACAAATAAACCAAATGATGAAGTAGATGAAATATTTAAACCTATTATAAGACAAATAGGAGAAAGAAGAAGAAAAATATTAGGTAAACTAGAAGATAATGAAAGAGAAAAATACAATGTAGATCCAAAAAATAAAACAAATATAGATGATATTAAAGTTTATAAAAGTGAATATGCAGATAAAGAAAAAATAATTGATGAAATAAAAAAAGACTTTAACTAATTTTTAAAAACTACTAAAAATCATTGCATTTAAATTCTTATTTTCTTTATATTTATTTATAATTTTAATATTTTTAGAATTATTAATTAAAAAATCAATAAATTCTTTTGAATTATATGGTAATTTAACTTTTAAAAATTTTTTATAATTTTTTAATAAAATATATTTTAAAATAAAATAACAAAAAATATTCGTTTTTTCATACCATTCATTATTTTTGTAATGATTTAATATTTTTAAGAATTGATTATACGAAAATTCTAATTCTTTTTTATATAATAACTCAAAGTCGATATTATATTCACAGGAAATAAAAATTAAATTATAAATAGTTGCCCAAAATTCTATAATTGATTCATTTGGTAATAAAACAGTATCTTCAGATATATTAAAAAATTTTTTTATTTTATTTATATCATCATAATATATATTCATTGTTGAATCATTAATAATATTTACATGATGAAATAATTCGTGTAAAATAACTTTACTATATTCGCAATTTCTATGAATATATATATCATTACTTTTTACATTTGTAAATCCACCATTAAAATTAATAGAATCAAATATACAATGTTTATTGGGCATATATCTTTTAAATGAACATAATGCTAAATGAAATGTTATTTTTTTATCAATATTATATATTTGAGATAATATAAGAATTCTTTTATAGATTTTTATTAATTTGAATATAGAATTATTGTTTTTTTTGTAATATAAATTAATAGAAATATTTGATATATTACTATATATTTTGATACATTTATTACAATTATTAATATATTTCATGACTTTATTAATATTACCAAATTTTGAATCAATACATTCTTGATAAAAATTAGATATTAATATTTTAGAATTATCATTATTTAATTCTTCTATTATAATGCTATCAAATATATTATAATCACATTTTTTTTTGACATCAGTTATTAATTTTTTAATTAATGTCATTATTCAAAAAAGATTTAGCTTCTTTAATAATAGAATTTAAATATTTTTTATTATGTAATTTATTAATAATTAATAATAATTTATTATTAATTATTTCATAATTATTATATTTGTCAATATCATCTATATTAAGATTCTTTAATTCATTATAATAATTTATTCTATTTAATATTAAATTAGTTATATCTATATTGATATCATGTATAAGTTTTTTATTTTTAATATCATTTTGCCATATTTGTTCATTATTATTATAATATATCCATTTATTATTTCCAACATATTTATATTTATTTTTAAATATTGTGGAAATCAATATTGCTATATTATAATCAGATATATCACTTGTGATATTATCAATTAACTTATTTATTTCATTATTTTGCATTTATAATAAATATTAATTATATTTTATATAGATATAAAAATATAAAATAATTATAGATTAATAAATGAATGAATGGAATATACTAGATTTATATTTTAAAAATCATAAATATCCATTTACAAGTCATCACTTAGATAGTTATAGAGATTTTATTAAAAATAATATTCCTAATATTATTAAATCATATAATCCTATTACAATGATTAAATACAACGATTCCGGTGAAATTATTATAAAAATTGAAATATATGTTGGTAATAAAAACTCGGATGAAATATTTATAGATAGACCCATCACATTTGATGGTCCTTCACCTAAAATAATAACACCTAATGATGCGAGATTAAGAAATTTAACATATGAAACTCATATATATGCAAATGTACTTGTAAAAATAACAGATAATGATAAATATAATTATGAAAATACATTCAAAAATATTGCTATAGGTTCTATACCTATCATGTTACATAGTGACGCCTGTATATTAAACGGACAAGGAACAGAAATATTAAAAACATTAGATGAATGTGTATATGATATGGGTGGATATTTCATAATTGATGGTAAAGAAAAAGTTATAATTGCACAAGAAAGAATAACAAGTAATAAATTGTTTATATCAAAATTAAATGATGATGATAATTTTTCATATAAAGCAAGTATAAAATGTACAAGTGATGTTGGAGAGAGCGCATTAGCGCCAAAAACAGTTGAATTTTATTTAGTTAAAAATACAATAAATATTGAAGAGAGAGAGGTAAATGAAAATTATATAGAAAAAAAGGGAGCAATATTATGTTCTTTTAAAGCAATTAATGGAAATAAAATACCAGTATTCATATTATTTAGAGCATTAGGAATTGAATCAGATAAAGATATATGTGAATTGATTTTAGGCAATGATTTAAATGATAATGAAATGAAGCATTTTTATAATTTTATAAGACCCACTATAACAACAGCACATAAATATACACAAGAAGATGCATTCGAATATATGAGACCAATTTCAATGTATAAAACTACAGAACATATTAAGAGTGCATTAGTCACGGACTTATTTCCAAATATTCCATTATTTGAAAATAAAGGTAAGTATTTAGGATATTTATTAAAACAATTTATAAATAGTTGTTTGAATATTTCTGTTGTAAGTGATAGAGATAGTTATACTTATAAAAGAGTTGATATTAGTGGTTATTTATTATCGCAATTATTTTATGAATCTTATACTAAATTAAGTAAATTTATTAGAGATAATTTAGATAAAACATATAATTATGGTGCATGGAAAAGTTATAATAATTATGATTATTTTATAAATGAAAATAATATTTATAAAATAATTCCATCTCTAATTATTACAAAAAGTTTTTCAAGATCACTAAAAGGTATGTGGGGACTTGAAGATAACGATGATCCAGAATTAGGTATGGTACAAGATTTATCTAGAATATCTTATATAGGATTTTTATCTCATTTGAGAAATATAAATATTCCTCTTGATAGAGACATTAAATTAACTAGTCCTCACAGACTACATTCACAACAATATGGTATAATGTGTCCTTTTGCAACACCAGATGGTGCTTCTGTAGGATATTTAAAAAATATGGCACTTCTTGCAAAAGTAACTCCATATAGTGATATTAATTATATAAAAGATTGTTTTAAAGATTTAAAATTTGTAATTTTGATTGAACATTTTAATAAAGTATTAAATAGAAATATTACAAAAATATTCTTAAATGGTTCTTATTATGCACTAACATATGAACCTAATTTGCTTATTAGAACATTAAAAGCATATAGAAGAAATAATTTAATAAATATTTTAATATCAATTTCATGGGATATCAAAAATAATATTATAAATATTTTAAGTGATTCTGGAAGATGTTGTAGACCTCTAATAATTGCTTCAAATATCTCTAAAATTAATAAATTTAATAATTGGTTTGATATGTTAACAGGAACTGTTAATACATTAGTTGAAATTGATAAAAATGACAATTTTTATTATAAAAGTTTTTATACATCACCTAAAACATTATCTCAATGTGCTAATAAAACTGATAATGAAATATTAGATTTATTAGAAAATAATGGAGCAGTTATAGAATTTGTTGATATTGATGAACAAGATACTCTATATATTGCAATGAATTATACTGATATTACAGATTTTCATACACATATTGAAATACATCCATCTACAATGTTAAGTGCAATTAGTTCAAATATTCCATTGTCAAATCATAATCAATCTGCAAGAAATGTTTTCCATGCTGCACAAAGTAAACAAGCAATTGGTGTATATGCAACTAGTTTTAATAAAAGATTTGATACAATGTCTTATGTTTTACATTATTCGCAGAAACCTATTATTACTACAAGAATATCAGATTATACATTAAATAATAATTTACCAAATGGATTTAATGTCATTGTTGCAATTATGAGTTATACTGGTTTTAATCAAGAAGATAGTATAATGATTAATAAACATTCTTTAGATAGAGGATTATTTTCATTATCTTACTATAAATCAATAACTGCTACATCAAAAATAGAATCACAATATGAAAAAATAATATTTGCAAATCCAATTATATATCAACAAAAAGGTTACAAAATTAATAATATGAAATCTGCAAATTACAATTATATAAATGAAGATGGTTTTATCTCTGAAGGGGTTTATATACCAAAAGGACAAAAAGTAGTTGTTGTTGGAATGTTAAGCGAAAAATATGTTTATAAACAAATTAAAAAAGGGGTTTTTACAGAATTAGTTAAAGAAATAATATATACTGATTGTTCTGTAACAACTGATAATTCATTATTTGGTAAAGTGGATAAAGTATTTATTGGTAATAAAATAAATGATGAAGATACTAAAATTTGTAAAGTTAGATTTTTAAAAATTAAAAGACCTGAATTTGGTGACAAACATGCTTCTAGACATGGACAAAAAGGAGTTATTGGAATGATATTACCAGAAGAAAATATGCCATTCACTAAACATGGTATTAGACCGGATATTATAATTAATCCACATGCTATACCATCTCGTATGACAATTGGGCATTTAGTTGAATGTGCTTTTGCTAAATTATCATGTATTAATGGTAATTTAGGAGATGGTACAGTATTTTTACCATTTGAAGAAAGATTGATATATAATAATTTAGAAGATTTGGGTTTTGATAAACATGGTGATGAAATATTATATAATGGTTTTACTGGAAAACAACTTGATACACAGATATTTATAGGACCTACTTTTTATTTTAGATTAAAACATATGGTTGCTGAAAAAATGCATGCTAGAGATATTGGTCCTAAAGTTTCATTAACTAGACAACCTACCGCGGGAAGACGCAAGGGTGGTGGATTGCGCATAGGAGAAATGGAAAGGGATAGTGTTTTAAGTCATGGTATTAGTAAATTTATGAGGGAAAGTATGACAATTAGATCTGATAATTATAAATGGCCGATATGTCAAAATTGTGGTACTTTAGCAATATATAATCCAAATAAAAATAATTATATATTAGAATGTAAAAATTGTAATAATAATAAAAACATTGTTGAAGTTAATACACCATATTGTTTTAAATTACTCGTACAAGAACTTGAAACAATGGGATTACAAATGAGATTAAATACAGATGGGTTAAATTATATTGATAATGAAACAAATATAGATATTGATATGATTATATTTGAAAATAATATAAATAATGGTGAAATGACAGGTGGATCGGATATTCTATCTAATGTATCTAATATATTTGAACGCATTAAAAATTTTTATGTAAAATCACAAGAAGATACAGTGGCAAAAGAAGAACCAGTAGGAGAACTAGAGGGATCACTAGAGGGATCACTAGAGGGAGAACCAGTATCAGTGCAAAACTCAGAAGAGGAGGAAGAAGAAGAGGAAGAGGAAGAGGAAGAGGATGAAGAGGATGAAGATGAGGAAGAAGAGGAAGAAGAGGAAGAAGAGGAAGAAGAGGAAGAAGAAGATTCATATGATGATGACGATGAAGATGATGAAGAAGATAAAGATGATGAAGAAGATAATGATGATGAAGAAGATAATGATGGAGAACAAGGTAATCAGTATGAAGGTAGTAAAGGTGGTAATAATATAAAGAGAACAGATTTAAAAATTATTGAAATTGAGTAAAGAAAATAATATTATTTATTAGTAAAGAATAATTATATGTATTATTTAGAAAATATACTAATAATATCATCAATATTAATTATATTATTTATAATTATATATAAATATAAATGTATAAATGAAACTTTTCAAAATTATAATGATGTAACAAAAGACATATCAAGTATAAAAACAAATATTGAACAATTACAAAATGATGTTTATGATATGATTAAATATAAAGAAGAAACATATAATCGTTTTTCGAATTTACTAAAAGATATAGATGAAAATAAAGATAATATAGATAATACAACTAAAAAATTTACAAATTATGAATCAATATTTGGTAAATTTGTTGAAGAAAGTAAGAATCCAGTAGATACATTAGTATTATGTAATAAAGACAAAGACTGTGTTGAAATGAAATATGACAATGATAATGAATATAATATTAAAACAAATAATATGAAAATTAAAAATGATAAAAATCAAATAATGACAAAATTTAAAAACAATGAAATATATTTAGGCGGTGATGAGAATTATAATTCTCCGTTATATATTAAAAATGATAATGTATATAGTAATAAATTAAATGTCTCAGATTTATATATAAAAGATTATAATGATAATTCAAAATTATTATATTTAAATGATTATATTAAATGGATAGATACAAGTTTTAAATATAGTAATAATATGGATAAAATATCTCAAGATAATAATAACAAAAGAATTGAAGATATAAATAAAGTCAAATTTGAATTAGAAAAAATTAAAACAGATAGAAATAATATGGATACAAAAATAAATGATAATAGTAAAATAATTAGTGAATTAAAAATGGATTATCAGAATTATAAAGATTTAAATACAAAATTTTCAGATAAATATACAGAATTATCAAAAGAATTAACAGATAATATAGGAATTATGACAAATAATAATAAAAATTTACAAGTATATGAACAAAATACAGAAAAAAAAATAGAAGATCTTAATATTAAAATAGATACAATTACAAGAAAAACACATGAATTACTAGAAAGAGCTTCATTACAAAGAGAAGTATATAATAGATTAAATAATACAGATAAGGATGTTAATAATCAATTATTTGATAAAGAAAATAAAACATTGGAAAATTATAAATATCAATTTGATAAATTGTTATTAGCAGCAGTAAATTTAGGGATACCCGAAGAAGATCTTGTATCTTCAAGTACAAATAATTAAAATATAATATTTTATTAAGTATATAAAATGGGCAAAATTAATATGTTATTGATATTAATTATGATTATATTATTATTATATTATTTAAATTTATGTAAGTATAAAAAAGATATAGAGCATTTTAAAGGGAATAACAATTTTATGAATCTGCGATAAATTTTATTTTTTTTTTAGTTTCTTTATATTCAATAGGTAAATCTTTAAATTTTTCTACTTTTTCCCAAAATTCATTAATTTTAGGAGGTATTGTTTCCCATAACTCGTTATTAAATTCTACTTTTTGTATATATATATTATTTAATACCCATCTACTTAATTTAATAAATTGTAAGTTAGAATTAGTTGTATTTTTAATTTGGTTTTCAATATCTATAATACAATCTTCTTTATTTAAATATTCATTACTATATAAATAAAAGTATTTTTGTATAGAATTATCATAATATTCAGCAATTATACCAAAATTTTTATTATCATATTTTTTTTCTTTAATAAAATCATAATATTGATTATCATCATCAAATATTTTAAATTCACATTCAACATAATCACATTCAGTCAAATTACAAACTGCTAATTGTCCTTGCATTTGATAATAATATTTCTCCGGAATAAAATCTTTTTTAATTTGTCTTGAAAATGGACATTTTATTTCAACCATTATTCCTAAATCTGTAATACCATCCGGAGAAGCTCCAAAGTGTTCAATATTTTTATTTTGAATAATACCAAATATATGTACTGGAATATTATTATTAATCTGTTTATAGCATCTAATTGCCATATCTTCAAACATATTTCCCCATTTTAAAGGTGCAATACTTTGAAAATTTGTATTATCAATATATACACCTGCTTTTTTTTTTGCTAATAAATTATTATTTTTTGATAATGCTTCGCCTAAATCACTAGCAGTAAGACATGTTTTTCTAATTTCATACCATTTATCAGTACATTGTTCAATATATGGAAATTTAATTAATTTGTCTAATAAAATTTTGTTATGTTTTAATAATTTAATTCTATCGCTGATAAATTCATTATTTATATGTTCGTTATTTAAAAAATTATAATCATTTATATCCAAGCTGATATCATAGTTAATATATTTATATAATAAATTGTCTAAATTTCTTGTATTATCATTATAATAATCATCCTTATTTTTAAAAATAATTTTAGTATTTAAATTTTTCATTTTTTTAGTTAAACTGTCGGTCTTAGAATTAATTAACATTTTTTTACTATATAAATTTTTTTTAAAGAGATAATTACATATTATATAGTTTAACATTTTAAATGATTTTAAAAAATCAAATATCATTTTTTAAATTATATTTGATTTTTTAAAATCATAATTTATCAGTATTTGCTAAAATATTATTTAATTCCATATCTAATTTATTTTGATGTGCTTTTGATTTTAATAATCTTTTATTTTCATGTGTTTTTTGTTTACCAATAATTTTTTTGACATCATAAGATAAAACTTCTTTTTTTTCATCATCGTTTTCTAAAATTTTTTTTTCAAATTTCCTATTATAAATTATATCAATTTCTTTTTTTTTATTTTCTAATATTTCATCTAATTTTTCTGAGTAACACTCTGACATATATTTAATATAATTATTAAATAATAATATTCATTTTTTTATATATAAAAAAAAATTATAATTTAAATAATATGAATAATATTTATTGTTTTTGGACCGATGATAATATAATTACTGAAAATCGTTTAAATAGTATTAAACAATTGAAAGAAATAACAGAATGTAATATAATATTTGTTGATAAAAAAAATTTAGATGATTATATATTAGATAAACATCCATTACATCCAGCATATAAATATTTAAGTGCTGTTCATAAAAGTGATTATTTAAGAACATATTTTATGAATTTTCATGGAGGAGGATATTGTGATATAAAAAAAACAACAGGTTCTTGGAAAAATTCTTTTGAAATTTTATATAAAAGTGATGCGTGGATAATTGGATATAAAGAAATTCCCGGAGGAAGTCCAGTAAGAGGTCTAAATTATAATTATTTAGTAGGTAATGGTTCGTATATTTGTAAAAAAAATACAAAATTAACAAATGAATGGTATGATAATATGATTTTATTATTAGATAAAAAATTAGAAGATTTGAAAAAATATCCTTCTAATAATCCAAGAGATTCATTTGGTAATAATGGTAGTAAATATCCAATTTTATGGGCGGAAATGTTAGGATGTATATTTCATCCATTAATATTTAAATATAAAGATAATGTTATAAATACATTACCTAAACCAATTTTAAATAATTATGTGTAAAAAAGTACATATTTATATTTTTTAAATTTTTTTTAATTTAATTTTTAATTTAATTTTATTTTATAAATATGTACTTTTTATAAAGATCTAATATTTATATTATGATCATTATCAATTACTATATATTGATAATTTTCTTTACCATATGATCTAGAAATACCATTATCAGTATACCATACATTATTATGTAATGTAATATTTTCAACAGTATTATGTCCAACAAACATATAATTACATTTTAATTTATTTAATATATAATTTAGATCTTCTTTATCTTGTGTTTCTCTAGTCCATAATACACCATCACTATCAAGTATTAATTTATTTATAATTTCTATATCTTGTTTATCTGTATTATTAGTTAATAAGTTATACCATATTTTATTGAGATAAAAGATATCTTTATTATATTTATCACAGATATCTAAATGATTTTTAGTAATTCCAGCATGACAAAAAATAAGGTCATTTATTTTAACAACAATAGGTCTATCTGCTAACATATTATTATAAATACCTTTTTTTTGAAAATTATTTTGTCTTTCTGAATATGAACTATTATTAGAAACATAAGAAAAATCTCCTAAAAAGTTCATTAATTCATGATTACCAATTATTGAAATAAATAAACTATTTTTTGTTTTTGCCAATTTATTTAATAAATTTGTAAAATTTAAAACTTCAATATCTTTAATAATTTCCCATTCATTAATGAATCTATTTCTATTTGCACTATCTATTTGATCACCTAATTGTATAACAATAATATCTTTTTTAATCCATTCTAAATTTGTTGTAATGATGTTTTCATGAAGTAATATATTTTTTAATCTTTTCAAATCACCATGTATGTCACCAATAATTATTATATTATTATAATGATTATTATAAATATGTTGTATATCAAACATATATAAAAGTGTCTATATTAAATAATACAAAATATATTTTATATTATTTTATTAAGTTTATAATGTCAATCGAAGATGTTGATTATATGAAACAAAATAGTATTAAAGAGAATTATACATTTATAGTTGATAGTAAATTTAGAAATCAAGAAGAACATCCCAATCCAAATAATTATGTTGTTAATTTTGATATACCATTTAAAAATGTTTTTGGTATTGAAATATTAGATGTTAGTGTGCCAAAAACTATGTACAATATTGATAATGATACAAATAAATTACATATTTATATAAATACAACAAAAAATGCAATAATTAATTATTTTGATATGGCAGAAGGTTTAGAATGGGAAAAATTTGATAATATAAGAAATATACAAGAAGATAGTGAAATTATTAATTATATATTATCAGATAATTTAAAAAATAATATAATAATTGATAGTATTAATAATTACGGAATTACAAACTTAAATAAATATAATTATATTAGTGTCGTAGATATATTACAGTGGAATAGAATAGTAATTGATGTAAATACAATTGATAATGATTCTAATTACACAAGTATATATAATATAAAATTATCAGAAGATTTAAAAATAAATAATATTTTTCAAAATCACGATCAATTAAATGAATATCATATTAATAATTTACGAACTTATAATGTAATACCAATTATAGATAGTGAATATGATGAAAAATATTATTTAAAATGGTATAATATCGGTAGTGAACAAATTGAAAACAATTATGGATTAAAATGGGAATATATAGGAAATACTAAACCAATTCATGGTAATAATATTAATAATGATTTTTTAATAAATAATATAATTAATAATGAATTAGAATTATCATTTGAAAAATTTGAATCGTTAAATATAGATATAAGTAATAAAAATAATTATATAGAAATTATTAATGATAATATCAAAAATTATTATAAACCCAAAACAAATATAAATGTCGGTAATAAATGGACGAATATAGATATAGAATCTAATTATTATCAAGAATATGAAAATAATAATTTAAGAAATGAAATAAAAAACAAAATTTATAATAATGAAGAACCAATTTTTACAAATGAAAAATTAAATGATTTAAATTTTGATTATAATAATGGTATTAACATTTTTATAAAAATAATAACAGGTTTGAAATGGAGAATTACAAACAGTATTAACGATTCTGGGGAAAATCTTATATATAATAACGAAATTATAAAACTAATAAGAGATAAGTCTAAAAATATTACAGATATTATAAATTTAGAAATAAGTGATTTTACAATTTTTGACAAAAATTTTTTTATCAATAATATTAATTCTAATTCTTATATTTTAATTGATAATATAATATGGAGAACAGAATATACAACATATGTACCAGATGGTACAATTAATATAAATGGAAACATAAAAAAAATATGGTTAATTAATAATAATTTAGTAAATTTAATAAAAAATACAGATAATTATGAACAAAAATATAATCAAATTATTATTAATGAAATAGAATGGAATAATTTAAATATAGAAAATGATGAATTGTTATCAAATACAATAATTATAGTTGATAATTATTATTATAAAATATTACCATCATATCATTATATATCAAATATACATTATTATTATGCAAAAGATATATTAAATGTCAACAGTATAAATGATTATCAAAAATTATTAGATTTATTTTTTGAATTATTTATAATAGAAATACCAATAGGAAATTATACACTTAATAAATTAATAGTAACATTAAATACAAAGTTTAGAGAGAACATTAATTCTGTAATATTAAATAGAAAAATAGAAGATGTAAATAAAAATACTATATTAATAGATATTGATAATTTCGAATTAGAATTACAATGTTCTGGAAATACAATTCCAGCAGATATACAAAACATTCTTAAATTTGAAGGAAATAGACATATAATATTTGATATGAATAAATCAACTTTAAATAAAACACTTGGATTTTATTCAAAAGTGAGCGATAATTTAGAATTTATTAATAATTATAGTTATTTAAATATAAACAAAATAAATACTTATGAAAAATTTTATCATTCTATAAAAATAATTGATAGTAATAAATATAGAATAATTGCTCCAGGTATTGTTTATTTAATTGGTTCAGAATATATAATTTTAAAATGTCCAGAAATTGAAGAACATCTATATGGTTCATTATCTTATACTAAAAATACAATTGGACTTGCAAAAATAAGAGTTAGTAATTGGGGTTTAAATGAAGAAAGTACATCATATCTTAAATTAAAATTAAGAGAATTTCATCCAATTGGAAAATTAAGTAAAATTACATTACAATTTGAAAATTCTGAAGGAAATTTATATGATTTTCGTGGCGTAAATCACAATATAGTATTTGCAATACATTATTATAGTGCAAAACAAAAACAAAATTTTGAAAAATCAATAATAAATCCCGAATATAAAATGAATTTTATGGATTACAAATATTCACAAGAAGAAAAAGAAGAAGAAAGTGATATAGAAGATGATGAAAATAATTCACTTATAAATATTGAAGATTATAAAAAAATGGAACAAAAATATAGTGATAAGAAATTCGAGAATGGTTACGAATTAGATTATAATATAATAAGAAAAAAATTATATGATAATATAAATGATGATTCAGAAAATGAATAAATCATATTAAGAAGATATAACATAATTCATTAAAGTACTTGAAATCGAAGATGGATTTAAAAATAAACAATGTTCTTTACTTATATTATTAGAATTATAACACAATGTTTCATTAGAACAATAATCATTATCACCATTATCACCATTATCAAGTAGAGTTTTTTTATTGATTGTATAATTATTATTTTGAAATATTGGCCAAAAATTATAAATTAATACATTTGAATTATTTTTAGTTTTTACAGGTATATTAATTTCTGTAAATAATGATTTATCATCATTGTAAATACAATCAGTTTTTAATTTAAAAATAAAACAATCATTTTCGCAATTATTATTAGTTTTGTATGTTTTTATAAATTCTTCTCTATTTTGTTCAGCATATTCTAATTTTTCTATTAAATGATTAATGTATTCTAAAGCTCTTATTTTATTTAAATTAAATAATAATATAAGATCATCAATATGAAATCCATTACCATTTGATATATTTTCAATAATTTTTAATGAATATAAATCTTTATTAACTAAATTATTAGTAGAATCTTCAAACATTTTCCATCTTATTTGTGCTTTATTAAATGATTTATCTAATGGTTTACCAATATTAGATAAATATTCAGTTAATTTTGTTTCAATATCAATAATATTATACTTCTTTTTTTCTTCAACAGATAAATTATTTTTAAATTCTTCACTATAAAGTTTATTTTTTAGTACAAAATCATATATACAATCTTTAATCCATTGTTTTGGTTCTATATCAATATATTTCCAATCATTAGTATTTTTAATTACAGTTAAATGTGAATAATTTTCAACGTCTAATGTAAGTGTTTTCATCCATTCAGCAATATCTTTATAATTACTATTATTTTTTTCAGGATTATATTCGTTATATAATATATTATAATAATCTGGATGAATATTTACATGATGTAATTTATTATCTTTTAAAAATATATATCTAAATTTAATATTACCATCTATATTTTTCCATTCTAACATTTTATTTTTTGCATATAATTCCATTTGATCACCTACAATGTGATATTTGTCTATCCACATTTTTTCTTTTGGCGTTAGTTTATCAAAATCCTTTTTATCTTTATTACATTCGTTGCAATTTGGCACAGCGATAGGATGATGTCCACAACCTCTTGGACATTTTTTTAGTAAATCTTTATTTGTAAATTCATCATTTTTACTATTTTCTTGTTGTGTTTCATTATCAACTATATTTTCTTCAAAATTTGAATATTTTTCAATATAATTATTCTTATTAGTATATATACAATTAATAAATATTATTATTATTATTATTACAATTACAATAATTGAAATAATATCTAATAATATATTTTTAGTAAACATTTATATTATCTCTCTTATAATTAAGTATATTTTATATTTCTTATTTTTTTATGAGTAGATTCAACACATATAAAAAATATAAAAAATATATTGAATATAAACAAAATTATAATGATAAAAATATCGACGAATTATGTAAGAAAAATAATGAATTTAAATTACAACCACAACAATTATTTTTAAAAAAATATTTTACAAATAACATAGATAATATTAAACAATTTTTATTATTTCATGAAATTGGTTCTGGTAAAACATGTACTTCGATTATTCTTGCAGAAAATTATCTTAAATTAAATAACAAATATAAAATAATAATTATTTTACCAGCTAGATTAAAAAATAATTTTTTTGATGAATTAATATCACCATATACAAACTATAATTATTTTACAAAAAAAGAATATAATATATATAATAGTGATTTAACTGATATTAATATCAAAATTAAATTAAAAAAAAAATTCATAACTGAAATAAATAAAAACTATACTATAATGTCATATGATAAATATCGTTTAATGTGTATTAAAAATAGTAATAATATTTTGGATTTTATAAAAAAATTTACTGAAAATAAAATGATAATTATAGATGAATTACATAATGTTATTAGTGATACATATAATATAGATAATTATATTAATATTGAAACAACAGGTAAATTAACAAATCTAAAATCTCTTTCTGTTAATGCTACTTTAATTAAATTATTATCAAAATTTTCCCATATTAATTCAAAATTAATATATTTAACAGCAACACCAATATATGATTCATATAAAGAATTACCAGAACTAGTTTATTTATTAAATCCAAGTTTTGATAATATTAAAGAAAATTTAACTAATATTAATTATAAATATAATTTAGAAAAATTAAGAGGAAAAATAAGTTATTTTTCAGGATCATCAAAAAATGCTTATCCTAAATCTAATTTAATTACACATCAAATTAATATGAGTCATATTCAAGATACGATGACATATGAAGCATTAAATTCAATGAAGTTTAAAAATACAGCAAATGATTACGAAGAAGAAGCTTTTTTAGCAAATCAAAGACAAATAGGTATTAGTTGTTTAAGTAAAAAATATAATATGAATACAATTATAAATAATTTGAAATTATATGCTCCAAAATTAGACAAACTTATTAATATAATTAATTCCCCTAATATATTTGGAAAACATGTTGTTTATACTTCTTTTGTAAATGTAGGTATCAATGTTATAGAACAATATCTAGTAAAAGATGGATGGAAATCTATTTTTGATGTTTATAAAGATGACATAAATTGGAAATTATATGAAAATAAAATATATGCAATATGGAGTGGTAATGAAACAGATATAAAAAAAGATATTATTAAAAAAATAATAAATAGTGAAAATAATATTTATGGAAATAAAATCAAACTTCTTATTGGAAGTCCAAGTATTAAAGAAGGTATTAGTTTTAAACATATACAACATATTCATTTAATTGATCCTGTATGGAATATTGCAGGAAAAAAACAAATTGAAGGAAGAGCTATAAGATTTTGTTCTCATTACGATATTGATGAAGATAAACATATTAATCTAAAAAGAGTTATAAATATACATATATATAAATTAATTCCAAGTACAAATAAAAAAAAATTAATAACAGAAACTGTTGATCAAAAATTATATGATAAAATTTTACCAGAAAAATATGAATATGTTGATATATTACTTACTAAATTAAAAAAAATAGCTATAGATTATCATTTATTCAAAAAAATAAATAATGAAAATACAAAAAGTCCAAAATCGAGAAGTAATTCAATAATTGAAGATGATGATAAAAATAATTTTAAAAAAAAGAAAAAATCTACTAAGGAATTAACATGTATGCCAAAAATTAGAAGACCAAATAAAATAACTAAATCTTGTTCAAATCCATTATATCCTTTTAAAAAATTAAATAAACATAATACATATTGTTGTTATAAAAATAAAAGTATAAATAATAAAACAACATGTCCAAAAAATAGAAGACCAAATTCAAAAGGTTTGTGTGAAAATAACTTATTTAAAAGAAAAAACATACACGGTGACGAATGTTGTTATAAATATGATAAAAAATAAATTATTTACGATTATAAACTTGTAGTCTTGTCAATTCTTCATCGATGGTGTCTTTATTTGAATATTTATCAAATTCTGTTTGTATTTCTTTTGTAATATCTTCTAATATTGGGTATGCTGTTTCATCATTAAATATATCTGTACTAAATTGTGTAAAATTTTCAATATCATTTTTAACAATTTTACTAATATCAATTAAATCATATTTTAAATATCTATATATAATATATGATAATACTATTGATAAAATAATAATTACTAAATGTATAAGAAAATAATTAGGAGCTAACATTATTTCACTATCTATAATTATTATATAAAATTAATTTAGGATTCTACATTAATAGTTTATTATAATAATATGGTATACAAAAAAAATAAAAAATCAGAAAGTTCTCTTCCAAGTGCAACAAAACCTTTAGATAATAATAATTCAACATTAAGAAATTATGATAATAATAATATCGGAAGTGGATTTTTAAGTAGTATTATCCAAGGATTTGCACTAGGAACAGGTTCACAACTTGCTTCTAGAACTATTGATTCAGTATTAGGAAATAAAAAAATTGAAATAGAAAATAATAATAAATGTTTAAAAGAATCCGAATTATATTTAAAGTGTTTAGAAAATAATGAAAAAAATATTTGTATAGATTTTTTTAATTTACTTGAAAATTGTAAAAAATCCTAAATTTTTTTTTTTATTTATTATATGTAATGAATAAATACGATAAATATTATACAAATAAAAATATAGTTAAAATATGTGTTAAATTATTTCAAAAATATATTAAAGTTAAAAATAGTGATTTAGTTATTGAACCAAGTGCTGGAGATGGTGCATTTATTAAATTTTTAAATAAATATCATAATAAATTTTATTATGATATAAAACCAGAACATAAAGATATAATAAAACAAAATTATTTAAAATTAAATTATAAAAAATTAATTAATAAATATAATAAAATACATATAATTGGAAATCCTCCATTTGGTAAAAAATCATCAACGGCAATAAAATTTATTAAATATTCATGTAAATTTTGCGATTCATTTTCATTTATACTTCCTAAAAGTTTCGATAAATATTTTGTAAAAAAAACAATACCTTTAAATTTTCATTTAGTAAAATCATATGATTTACCCGATAATAGTTTTAATTTACCAATTAAATGTATTTTTCAAATATGGATAAAAAAAAATAAAGATAGAAAAATTATAAAAAAAATAAAAACAAATAGTAATTATAAATTTGTTAAAAAATATGAAAAACCAACATTTGCTATAAGAAGAGTTGGAAGCAAATCAGGATATATATATTATGATAATTTAGATAATAAAAATAATAATACACATTATTTTGTTAAATTATTTAAAAACTATAAAAAAATTATAAAATTTAATTTCAAAGAAAAAAATTATACTTTAGGTGCAAATAGTATTTCAAAAATGGATATTATTAAAAAATTAAATAAATTTTTTATTTAGTATATCTTTTATAGGTTTTTTACATAATTTTTTTTTATTTTTTTTAGTTTTTTTATTTTTAATTTTTCCACCACTTTTTATTTTTAAAAGTGATAATGTATTTGTAATATATTCAATATCTTCATTACATGATATATCATTATATTTATTTAATTCTGTTTCAGATATGTATAATTTTTCTAATTCAAATAAATCATTAACAACATTAGTTAAATCATATCTATCAAATGGATCTGTAATTATCATATTATTAATTAAATCTGAAATTTTTTGCATAATTAATTCTTTATTTTCATGTGTTATTTTTATATTACCATCATTGTATAATAATAACAAAGTTATACCTAAAGAATAAATATCTCCTTTATAAGCAATTTTTATTATTTCTTCTGGTATATCTTCAATATTATTAATATTATTATATTTATTTAAAAATATATCATATTCTTTTTTTTTTTTTATATAAAAATCATCCCTCATCATATAAAAACTATTATGAATAATATTTAGATTTTTATACCTATTTTCTTTATCTATTAGATTATATTCTGGTGGAGAAATAAAATATTCACTTTCTACCCACCATTGTTCTTTAGTACTATATACTTCATTATATGGAATACAAACACCAAAATCAATTAATGACAGTTTGTTATTATCATTATTATATAATATATTACCTGGTTTTATATCTCTATGTACAAATCCAAGTTGATGTAATGTTTGTAAAGATTTACACATTATAATTAATGCTTTTATAAAATCATAATCATTTATCTCAATATCACCTAGTTCAATACCACCGTAATCATATATAATTTCGTGAAGTTTCATATGTTTTGAATTTTTATCAAATTTTTCAATTAAACATTCTGCAATAGTTTGTATTTTTTCTTCTACTTCTAAAGTTTTTTTTTCTTTAAAAAAATTACTTAATTTACTAAAAACTATTTTTTTTTTTTCATAGTCATGATAATTTTCCATATTACTAATAAGTAAATATGATGAACATTTTTTAGGAGGTAAAGATAATTCGCTAAATAATTGAATACTATTGAATATTTTATGATATTTATATAATATTTTAGTTATTATAATTAATTCTTCACAATACGCTTCAGTATTTGCAAATATTTTTGATATATGTTTTTTTTTTTTTTCATCATTTTTAAATTCTTTTTTAGTTATATCTCCTACATAATTAGAACTATAAGGTTTATTTTTAATAGATTTATTTATAACACAACCATAACCACCACTACCTAATAATTTAATCATACTGTAATAATTATATATCTCTCTTATCTAATTGTAATTATTTTTTTTTCCCAAAAACATATCTAAAATCTGCAAAAAAATCTTTTAATATTTTATAAAATTTATCTGTCATTTTTACCTTGTATTTATTTGGTAAATATTTTAAATTTTCACCATTATAATTATAATCTTCAACAGTTTTATGTATTTCAGGAGTTCATGTTAAATTATTATTATTTGTGCTAATAATTTTAACCATTTTAGAACTTTTTTATTCGTTATTATATTGTTGTTCTAAATATTTATTAGTAAATAATTGAATTAATTCGTTCTTTAATTGAATTATATTATTTGTCTCTTTATATTTATCAAATATTAATATCATATTTTCAAATGCTGTTGTTCTTATTTCAGGGTTAATTAAAGTTAATATATATGTTATATGATCATATATAATTTTTTATTTTCAAATGATATTTTATTAACAATTTGATTCATCATACGACCATATGCATAATAATCTGTTGCATATAAATAATTTTTTAGTGTATCTTCAGTAAAATTATTTATAAATTGTAATTGACCATTTAAATAGTCAATAAAATGTTTATTTGAATCAGGTAAACTCCATTCGTGTTATATGAATTAATCTATCACTTAATTTATATTGAGGAGGGATGTATTAATAAATACTCTAAACCAGTATTAAACCATAAATGAGGATTATTCGATAGTTGATCAATATCAGAATTAACAAAAAAATTTCCATTATTAATATCATATATATTATATGCAGTGCCAAAGTCTATTAAGACTAATTTGTTTTTTTCTACATTATATAAAACATTATCGTGTTTTATATCTCTATGTACAAATCCTTTTCTATGAAAATCTTTTAAATTCTTATAAAAAGTTATTAGTAAATCTAAATATAATCTAAATTTAAAATTAGTATTTGATAATGATGAACCAGATTTTTCATATACAATTTCACCAAATATATTTTTATTTGAATTACTAATAGAAGATAAACATCTTGATATACTTGGAATATTTAAGTGTCTAATATCTGAATATACTGCATATTTTTTCAAAATTGGTAGAAAACTATCTAAATATTCATTTTTATATATTTGTATTAGTTTAATATTCATATTTATTTCTGCATATGTTGATAATTCATTCCGTCTTATCTTTGTAATATACTTATCATTCATGTCTTCTGTTATAAATAATTTTTGGTCTATTGTATAAAATGCAGAAATAATATTAATATGAGTAGGTATACGCAATATATCTAAACTTCTATTTATTACACAACAATAACCACCTTGACTTAATAGTTTAATTTCTTGTTGATAATTTTGAAGTTGTTGAGGATATATAACTCTTTGTTGCATTATATTAGGAGTTTGAAATTGTCGTGGACTAGGAGTTCCTCCTATTTTTTTTTGATATTTTTTTCTAGTTTTAGTTTTCTTAACAGTTTCATTGTTTTTAACTTTTTTCTTAACAGTTTTATCTTTTCTAACTTTTTTATTAACAGTTTCATGTTTTTTAAGTTTTTTTTAACAGTTTCATCTTTTTAAAGTCTTTTCGTAATAGTTTCA